>Ga0210003_1000039_pt1 | contig 120828 bp, 106 predicted proteins | sample LantaG_FD_182804 | JGI IMG/M metagenome (GOLD analysis project Ga0210003, IMG submission 182804) | Deep subsurface microbial communities from Baltic Sea to uncover new lineages of life (NeLLi) - Landsort_02402 metaG (SPAdes) (version 2) | ecosystem: Environmental > Aquatic > Marine > Oceanic >... | reverse complement strand
GGATAAAAAATCTTGACTTCCTCTGATGAACACTATATACTATGCCTAATGTAACTATACTATAATTTATATGAAATGGCAATAGAAAACTAATATCAAGAGGGTATGCTACCTTTCATAGCTGACCCCATTTCTCCCACAAAACGGATTTCCATTTTCCGAAAGTGGCTAATTTTGCGAAGTGAAAAAACAGGAGAAACATAGGGGGACATTTTTGCCACTGTTAAAATCCATATTTTACAGGCATCTTCATGGAACTCACATAAAACGGTGGGACATTTTTGCCACTCATAAGAGCTTATTTCATAAATACTTACAAGAAGGCACAAAAAAGCGGGGCAAAAATGTCCCGCTTTTTACTAAAAATTGAGAATCTCAAAAACTTGAGAAAATAATTTCAATCAATAAGATTATATATCGCTTCACTTAGTATTTTCAGCATAAAATCTGGCACGAAAATTGCACATTATTATAATATTGAGTTTAAAGACATTAAGAAAAACCTTTAGCAATGAAATGTGCAGATGATTTTTGGAGAAAGAGAACAGGAAACCTTAAAAAAAAGGAGAAAAAATGACAATGAGGAAAATACTACTGATGATATCGCTGATGATTTTACTTCCCAGTTTTGTATATCCCATAACCTATGAAAACATTTGGTATAAAGAAAATGTGGGGCAGTACAATTTCAACGATATTTCTACACCAGACCACAGTACAGCTTTTGCAGTGGGGAATGCTGGACTTGTGATGAAGAGGACAAGCTCTGGCTGGACAAATATAACTGTAGGTGTACCAATCCAATCGGACTGGGATTTCAATGGTGTCTGGTTTTATGATAATCAAAAGGGATTTATAGTCGGTGCAAAGAATGTAGGTAATGCAGGAGATCCGGCAAGGGAAGGGATAATACTACGGACGACCAATGGTGGAGGCAATTGGACCAAATGGTATAGTTCAAGCATTGTAGGAGTAGAGAGACCTGTTTCCTTCAACGATGTATGCTATGCACAATCTGCAGGAGGCGCAAACAAACGTGTTTATGTTGTGGGAGATAAGCGCTATATCTTGAGACTCCCGAACTCCTGGGCAAATAATACATGGGAAAAGGTGACTAACTACCCTCCCGGAAGTGATGTTTATGACAACTTCACATCTGTCTGGGCGGTACAGGCTTCACCTAATGTTGTCTGGATAGCATCGGATAATCAGGGTAAGATTTACAGGTCACAAAACTATGGAGACGACTGGGATGGTCCCCATTATTTTGGTCAGACCTATACTATCCCGGACCCTGCAACGGGGTACGATATCGAGTTTGTAGGATACAAACTCCCTTTGTCCATCTACGGCATTGATTACAATCATTCCTATGTCTCCCTCTCTCACGGAAAAGTTGGCTATATATATGAATCTGGAGGGACAGTCTATACAGTTGAGAAAGATGCAAATGCCGGCAATACCTGGCTCAGGAATATCTGGGGAACTGGAAGCAACACAATGCACGCAGTTGGAACGGACGGTGTTATACTCAAAACAGATAAAGAGAATTGGGGGTCAGGCTTCAAGATACTAGATAGAGTTTTTATTACTATTCAGGACCTGTCATGCTGAATTTATTCCAGCATCTTGTTGTAATGAAAAAAGGGGACCCCGTTAGAATATTTCATATCTAACCACGGTACGATATTTTCATATCCTACGAGGCAGGCAGGCTGCTTTTTTGCATATGTCCTTATTTTTTCCCATACTGATTCCAGAAAAGAACTTCGCCGACTTCCAATTTTACCCTGGACGACTGTTCTACATCTTCAGATGGATACCCAATCGCTATAAGAGAAACAATTTCAATACTTCTTGGAATTCGAAGTATATTCCTTATTGCTTTTTCATTGAACCAACCAATCCAGCAGGTGCCTAAACCTAACTCTGCAGCCTTAAGCAAAATATGCTCAATAGCAGCACCAATATCTAGATAGTAATATGGAATCCGTTTCACTCCGGCTGCAAGTATGTGCACCAATAACGACTTCTCCGCACAGGCTACTATAAAAGCAGGTGCCGTCTCTGCCCACGAGTTTGAAACAATTCCACCTAACGCTTTGGCAAATATCATATCAACTTTTTGTTTGTCTGTAACAGCAACAAATCTCCAGGGTTGAGCATTGCGTGCTGATGGAGCAAACCTTGCGCCTTCGATAATCAGTCTCAAAGTCTCACTGGACACAGGCTCTTTTTCATATGCTCTTATACTTCTCCTTTTTCTTATGATTTCGTCAAGCGTAAGTTTTTTCATATTTTCTCCTATTAAACAGTCTTTGGCTTCCTTGAAAAATGTATCCATGCTAACCAAAATGCGCCGCCAAGAATAATTAGACCTCCAAGCAGTTCCTTTCCTGCTGGTATTTTGTGAAAGAAAATGTATGCCAATGGCAGAACAAACAGAGGTTGTGCCGTAAGGACTATGCTTGAGCGGGACAGCTCCCAGTACCGATATGAGCGAAAAGTGAAAAGGAAACTTACGCAGGGACCAAGCAGAGCGCCCAGAAATGTAATCAACCAGTAGGACGGGGTGACATTAAAACTTGCTTTTCCCGTAAAAAAAGTCCACAGCGCAATTACAACGAAAGCAATGCCCACCCTGTAAAAAACAAGGATATTAGGATGTATTTCTTTCACTTTGTTTTTTGCAATTAACATCTGCAAAGATGCTGCAAAACAGGCAAGGATTGTAAGGATTGTTCCAATCCCGACAATATTCCATCTACCAAAGGCACTCAAAGACCCACCGAAAACCATAATTGCAATAGGAAATATTTCTATTATCCCCAATCTTTCCCTTAAAAAAAGGGCACTCAGCAAAATCGTCAGCACAGGAGCGAATCTCCATATAAAAGCTGCAAAAGATGGGTCGAGCCGTGCAAGTCCAGCCCAGCCAAGCAGCATGCCCACACCAGTGGCAATGCCAAGTATAATCACATTTCCTATAACACTCACAGGAAGTGCCAATTCTTTTCTATGACCGGTGATGAACACAATTATCAGCGCATAAAAAGCTGCAGCACCTGTCCAGACTAAACTAAATGTTTCTGGATTGAATCCAGTCAGTGCATATTTGGCTGTGATAAAGTTCGTAGAAACGAGAATTGCACCTACCAACGCATATACAAATCCCTTTAGCGGTTCCTTTTTTTCAATTTTCTTCTGAACCATCTCACCATCACTTTCAGACTATATCTTCAAATTTCCCTACATTGTTCGACATTCATTCTTTGCAGGGAATTTCTGAACCACCACAGAATTTTTGACAAATTTTAACATTTGCGTAAATCTGCGTCTATCTGCGGTTTCCTGCAAAGAACTATTCGCAGTCTATATTGGAAACAACCAAAAGTCAAGGCAATTTGGTAAGCCAAAAACAAGCTCATAGCTATGGTATTATCCAGAGGAGAATTTAGGTAATTTTGTAATTAAGTAATTGGTAATTTCGTATAGGTCGTTGAGAACGTTAGTATCGTTTTGATCGTTTACTTAGAATGACAGGGCTCCGTTTTGAATTCTGAATTCTAATCCTTGACATACACAACGAAATATATTATGATTCGATAAAGTATAATGAATATTATACTAGGAGGTCAATTATGAATTTTCTACAGATTTTTCTTTTGTGCAGTTTTGGCTGGACCAACACATTAACCGTAAATGTTCCGGCACCGGTATACAATATGGAGGGGAATAAACTTGTTGTCCACAACGCTTCCTACATCAACACCATTGGCGCACCCAATATACCCTGCAGGAAAGTTACAGTTGCTGTCCCAGCAGGTGCCATAGTTGAATCGGTTGACTTTTCTGCATCAAGAACCCTTATAGGTAAGTGCTCAATAGAACCAGCCAAACCTCCTTTGCCAATGACGAATGAGAACGCAGTCAGAGAAATTCAAGGAATATATGAAAGAAGCAAAAACACTTTTTGTGCTTCAAATAAATTATATCCTGCAACCTATGGCAGACTCTTATCAGAGGGTGGTTTGAGAAAATACACAACCCTTGATATTGCCTGCTATCATTTTGCATACAACCCCAGTTCTCAAAAACTCTATTATGCTCCAAATATCACTATAACAATACATTACGGTATGCCTGAAGAAAGTACTGAGAGAGCACGGTGTTCGAAAAATCTGAAAGATGACATTACATTCGATGGAATCGCAAAACAGGAAATATACAACTGGGAGGATACAAAATTATGGTATCATACCGATACGCCCAGACGAGCAAATGGTTACTATATAATAATCCCCTCCTCATTGACAAACTCAGTTGATACACTTGTTTCGTATAGGCAAAGTCAGGAATATAATGTTCAAGTTGTTACAAAAGAATACATTGACGCTAATGTTTCTGGCGTCGAGATCGTCCAAAAAATAAGAAACTATCTGAGGAATAACCTTGCGGACATCGAATATGTTTTACTCGTTGGCTCGTTTACAGACCTGCCCTGGCGTCAGCTCGTTCCGTTCAACAATGACCCGGACAGTCCATGGAATGACATTAACATCTCGCCTATTCCAAGTGATTTGTATTATGCAGAATTGACTGATCCCGATAGTCTATCCTGGAATAGTGACAGGGATAATTTCTATGGTGAAGTTTACGATGCAAATGTGCAGCCAAACGGAGATGATGACCCTGATTACCATGCAGATGTGCATTTAGGAAGAATCCCTTTCAGTGAGCAATCCACAATACAGGACATATGCAAGAAGATGATAGCATTTGACAGTAATACAGACCTTTCTTACAAAACCGCTTCCCTCCTTGCAGGTGCGGTATACTACTACGCAAACGAAGATCATCAAGGTAACATCAGAAACGATGGAGCAGACTATATGGAACAACTGATGGATGATGGAGTGCTTTCAAGGTCAAATGCAACCTACCTGTACGAGAAAGGTGGTCTCAGCCCCTGTCCATACACCTGCACAGACTCACTAACCCAGAGCAATATGATTACTTACTGGCAGAGCAAAGGGATTATGTATGAATGTCATCATGGCAATACGAGCATATACGCAAGAAAAGTCTGGGTATGGGATGATGGTGATAATGTTCCGGAAAGTAACGAGATGCAATGGCCAACGAGTCTATACATAACGGATGTTTATCAACTGGATAACAACCATCCTGCGACCTGTTTTTTAAGGTCGTGTCTCTGTGCAAAACCAGAAGTAAACAGTCTTGCAGCTCAGCTACTCCACTACGGTGCTTCCGATATAGTTGCAAGTACAAGGATCTCCTGGATGACTTTTGCAGACCCAGGCGGAATGCCTTATCATCTCTTTGAAAGACTTATGAAGGATACAACATTGAGTGGCGGTGTCATTGGAAACTCTTATGATATAGCGAGAAATGATTTTATGGATGCAACGGGTTTCTGGCTTCCTGCCTACCATTACAATCTTTATGGAGATCCTGCATTAAGACAGTATGGAAGGCTTGTAGGTATTGAAGAGACAGAGAAAGACCAGAGACAGAAGACCAGAGACTTGAGACTTACTACTTATCCCAATCCCTTCACCAGAAGAATAGAGATTAGGTTTTCCCTCGATCCTGAGGTCCTCGGGACCGAAGGGCAGGTGTCGGGTGTTTGGGAAAAAACCAACACCTATCACCTAACACCTATTACCTTCAACATCTACAATGTGAGTGGACGGTTAGTAAAGTCCTTTTCACTCTTCCCTCCTCCCTCTTCGCTCATCTCATCTGTAACTTGGGACGGGAAGGATGGAATGGGAAGGCAAGTTAAACCCGGTATCTACTTCGTGAAAATGGATGGAGCGAATGTCGGCAAAGTTGTGAAGGTGAGATAAATTATGATTATGGATTATGGGGGCAGGCGTGCGATTATTATGGGGGCAGGCGTGCGATTGTTCGATTTTGAATTGGATAAATAATAGACTCCTTGATTCTGTTGTTATCATCCGTGGCTGATTTTGCAAGATATGCTAAAAATAAGTTCATTTTATATCTCTTATACTCTTTTTCAATCCCTGTTAATCTTGTTTTGTGATTTTGGTGGGCAGGCGTTGCAAAAAGGTGTTGACAATTCCAAAAATCTATGTAAAATGGAATTATGTATTCCAGATTGATAAAACCACCCAAAAAAAGTTTTTTCTTATTGAGGATACGCTAAGAAACCTACCATCAATTTTGAAAAAATGAACAAAGCCCTATTTCGGGCAAAACTCAACAAATCAAAGACATAAGCATTGATCAAGAAATGCGATATTACAATAAGAAGATTTATAGACTCCGATAGAGAGGCAATTAGGTGGATTACCTTCAACACTGCTTTCTTGGGGAAACCCGCCAGTATCTTTTTCGATGATGAAGAGATATTCTGTGACACCCTTTCATTATACTTCACTGACTATGAACCGAAATCCTGTTTCGTGGCAGTGTTTAAGAACAAGGTTATTGGATACATATACGGCACGAAAAATATTCCGAAGATGAACCAAATCTTCACATCAAAAATTGTTCCACGATTAGGCATAAAGGCAATTGATAGGGGAACTTTATACAGTAAGAAGGTGCAAGAATTTCTTATGTATTGTTCAGCAAGTTTTCTGAAAGGTGAACTGACCACACCCAATTATGCAAAAGAATATCCTGCAACCTTTCACATTAATATTGATAGAAATTTCAGAGGATTACGCATTGGCTCCGATTTACTCAACACCTTTTTCAAGTATTTGCGGGACAGTGCAATTCCCGGTATTCAATGTTCGACAATGTCAGAGAAGGCAAAGAATTTCTTCGTCAAAATGGGCTTTCAAGTGCTATTCAAGACAAGCCGCTCGTTTTGGAAAGCATATACAGGACAAACCCTCACATATCATGTTCTGGGGATGAATCTATGAAAATCTTAAGGATGAGACTACACATCTGGCAGTTTTAAAATTTATATCCCATTTCAAGTGAGATTTATTAGCTAATGTTTTTAGAAAAAAAAGCATAGTCTCATTTGGCTACTGTGTTATCGAAAAATGCGCCATTTTGGATACAGAGGTATCCAAAATGGCAAAAAACAGTTTCTCAGGAGTCTGTGGATATGCGTTGCAAAAAGGTGTTGACAATTCCAGAAAACTGTGTAAAATGAAACTATATGGTAGAATGATGTAAAATCAAGGCTTTCAAAAAAAGGATGTGTCCCTTGTAAAAGGAGTGGTAGATGCTTTATGCAATGGTAAAATGCAGTATCAAATGTCCGAAATGTGACAGCCCTGTGATGCTCAATGGACCAATGGAAGTAGCGCACTGTGACCGGTGCCAGAATGACATTTACATACCTCACAAGTTCTGGAAAGGAATCCTGGAAGATATCTTGAAAGAAGTAAGAAGAGAATTGAAGGAAGGTGAAGGTCATAACTCTACTATCTTTGGGATGTTCAATACATTGCTTACTTATGCCAATCTGCAACCAGAATGTAAGAAATGCGGCACACCAATAGAGATTGATAAGAATGTTACCGAATCATTCACTTATGTATGCCCTAAATGTCAGCATAAAACAGAAATAGTAACCTGTCCTCCCTGGTTAGGTGAAATCTTTCCATCCATCAAATTACTTGTCAATGCCGAATTGCAAGCCCGCACAGAAAAAGAACCTCCTGCAGTCTCTGGACCCATCGTTTTCTCCTGTCCGAAATGCGGAGCTGCTCTGACTGTCGATGGAACGGATAGACTCGTTCCCTGCCAGTTCTGCGGTGTCAATGTTTATCTACCAGACGACCTCTGGCTTAGACTTCATCCGGCAAAAACCAAGAACAAATGGTTCATAGGTTTTGAATAAAGATGGTAAATAGAAGGCTGGAATTATAGGGATATGAAAGGAGCCTTTTAATGCTGATTTTTGAATTGATACTTCTTAATCTCCTAAGTGTTCTTACACCAGAAGCGTTACTGGAGAAAATAGACAGTGCAAGGATGCCAAATACTTATGAGGTGACCTTCAAGATAAATAACCATATTCCACCTGATAGAAATATCGAATATCACATCAAGGCACTTGTTAAGAAGGACAAGGGTTCACTGCTTGAATTTACCTATCCTGCAAGGGAAAAAGGAAGAAAATTCCTTCTTGTAGAGAACAATCTCTGGATGTATGTGCCGGGAATGAGTCAAACCATCAGACTATCTCCAAAGGATAACTTTATGGGCACAGACCTGTCGAATAAAGATATGATGCAATCACATTTCGCAGAGGATTACAAACCAGTTAAATATGATTCAACCGAAGCCGGATTTCTTCTATATCTTGAAGCGAAAAATCCAACAGTTCCATACAAAAGAATTGAAGTAGAAGTCAATGGAAAGGACTTTGTTCCAAGAAAGATCCGCTACTACACCTTAAGCGGAAAACTTTTTCGAAGTATGACCCTTGATAGTGTAAAAACCTTCGGCACAGAGAAGTATCCTTCCTATATGAAAATGGAAAACCTACTTACAGAATCGAGTTATACGGAAGTTTTCATTGAATCTCTAAAAAAGAAATCCAATATACCTGACAGGCTTTTTAACCCACTCAATCTCAAAAAGTGATAGTGTTGCTTCTTAGTCTTTTTCAGTCTTTCTCCTTTCAAGGCTACGCAGGATGTGGCACTGGATATACACCAAATGAGTTTTTGGGGTTCGGCAGTGGATACATAAATATGAGCAAAGAGCATGGAATTTTCTCTGCTGCTCAGGAATTCAGAACAAGTTATACTGTTCCCGCAGAATCTCTAATGTATTCATTTGACCGGGTTGTCTTATATGTTACGCCCTATCCTGTGAGTTTTTCCATCGGAAAGGAGAGGGTGAATTGGGGATTCGGTATGTTTTACAGTCCTGCCGATATTTTCAATTCTCACTACTCTGTACTGGACTACGAAAGGACAAGGGCTGGGGTTCTTTCAACCAGCGTTAGCTACGAGTGGAATTCAAATATTATACAGGAATTCGTGGTGGCTTTACCTCAAGATTCTATAAGAATAAGAAGAGATAACTTGCGCATTGGTTCAAGTTTGAATCTTTTCTTTGGTTCCTATGAGACTTTCCTTTCGCTTGTCAGGGTTGACGATGAGCTTCCTATCTCCATTGGTGTCAGAAAAGATTTCCTGAATTTTGTTTTTTATTCAGAAGCAACGGTTAAACCTCCACTTGACTCGCTCAGACCCCAATTTCTATTTGGTTTTAATAGAATGCTTGGGGCAGCAGGGATGATTGATGTCGAATATTTTTACCAGTATGCGGGGATGACAAAGTGGAAAAATGTGATTCCAGAACTAATGTATCCGTTGGGTTATACAGGCAAACATTATATCTATGCTTTCACACAGGTCGGCAGAGAAAGATGGTTTTCGACAGGTCTTTATTCCGTCTTTAATCCGGTCTGGGGAGGAGGTCTTGCCGGATTAATTGTTTCATACAGTGGCTTTCGGGATATAACGCTTACCGGAACGGGGATAAAAATCTTAAAAGGCAGTGAATTTAATCAGCTTCCGTATGATTATATGCTTGGACTGGAGATGCGGTATTACTATTGAAATTGCTTTCTTGTCTTTGAATTTCGCAATTTCTAACCCTTCGGTCCCGAGCTCAGGGTCGAGGGATTTCTTAGTTTCGTTCGCTGGACTAAAGGAATAGGAGCAAAAATGCTAATCAGTATGAAAAATGTAACAAGATTCTATCCTCTTGGCAAAACAACGGTAAAGGCATTGAGAGGTGTATCATTAGATGTTAGAGAAGGAGAATTTACTGTTATCGTTGGACCCTCCGGGAGCGGAAAGACAACGCTTCTTAACATTATGGGACTCCTTGACCTGGCAACCGACGGAAAAGTCTTCTTTGAAGATAAGGATGTAAGTCTCATAAGAGACAGCTATGCAACAAGGATAAGGAGAAACCGCATAGGGTTTATATTTCAATCCTTTAATCTTATCCCTGTTCTTACCGCAATAGAGAATGTAGAAATTCCTCTCATTCTCAAGGGAATAAAGGGAACTCGGAAAAGGAATTTATCACACAGCATAATGGAGGCAGTCGGACTCAGCGATGTATTGCATCACAAACCCGACCAACTGTCAGGGGGCGAAAGACAACGTGTGGCAGTTGCGCGTGCTCTTGTCGGTGACCCTGACATTATTCTTGCCGATGAACCCACAGCCAACCTTGATACCGAAACAAGTTTTCAGATTGTAGAACTCGTAGGAAGATTGAATGAGCAAAAAGGAATTACATTTGTGTTCTCGACGCATGACGAAAGGATAGTAAAACTTGCAAAAAGAAGGCTCAGCCTTGTGGATGGTAGAATAGAATATGATTCTCTTAAAAATAGCAGTTCGTAACGCACTAAGATATAAGCGAAGAAGCATTGCTATAGGGCTTGGTGTTCTTGTCTCTATATTTGCACTCCAGTTCCTCGATGCATTTACAGAGGGCTTTAAAAAAGCAATGCTCAAGTCCTTTCTAAATAAAGAGGGTGTTGTTTTAATAACTCCCAAGGATGGTATAGATCTTTTCACTCCAAGTTTGCATTCCGTTTCTCATTACAGCAAAATTATTGGTTTTACCCGCAAAAACAAAAAAGGTGCCTCGATAGAATCATCTATTGAATTCCCAGCTCAGATGAGTAAAGACACTTTCAATCTGGATGTTTTTGCCAAAGGATTAAAGACAGATGCTCCGACCATTCGCAATCTTGTTCCAAGACTAATATACGGTAGAGCAATCCAAGCAAAGGGTCAGGCAATGATAGGCAAAGTTACTGCAGAGCTTCTTCATATTGCTGAGGGTGATACGGTTGTTATACTCACTCAGGACAGGTATGGAGGAATTGGTGCAGGAGAAGTTTGTATCGTTGGCATATATGATTCTAAAAACAGAACGGAAAATGAAAAAATGCTCTATATTGATATTGAAACAGCTCAGCAGCTTCTTGCCTGGAATACAGATGAGGTGACAAAAATAAAGGTAAATTTCACTGACCACAAGAATGCTGATTTCCTTGCCAGTAAAATACAGAAGGAGTTTCCCAATATAAAGGTGCAATCTTACAGAAAAAGGACTGAAAATATTGATACACTCATTAGAATTAGCAATATTAAACTCTGGATTTTCAATGCAATTATCTTAATTGTTACAGCAGGAATTATTGTGAACACAGTCCTCACAAGTGTTTTCGAAAGAAAAAGGGAGATTGGAACATTGAGAGCTATCGGAGCAGGAAGAGGAGAGACGATTGTTATGATTCTCGGCGAGGTAATAATCATATCGGTTTTTGTGGGATTATTAGGCTCCCTGCTTGCGGGAATACTTGTTGGCTGGCTATCCATTAAGGGGATATACTTTGGTCAAATCTCAGAGGCTATGGACTTTCTTAGTAACACATTATATCCAGAGATAATCTATCATAAATGGGCTGGGAATATATTTTTTGTAGTAATCTGGGCGGTTCTTGCTGCAGCATACCCCGTAATTCTTGGAGTAAAAATGAAACCCTGTGACGCCTTGAGGAAATAAATGGGAAAATTCAAATTCGCATTCCGCAACCTAACAAGACATAAGAGGCGAAGTGTCGTAAATTTTCTTACGATTGGCTCTGTTGTTGCAATGTTGATTGTTATGCAAATAATAATATCAGGTTCTCAAAGTGATATTGTTGATAATTCTATAAGGATGGGCCTGGGTCATTTCAAGATTGAAAGAAAAGGCTACGATGAAGAAGCAATGAAGTTGCCTCTCGATATCCTTATACATAATGGAGCAAGTATTGTAGAAAAGGTAAGAGAAATTAACGGTATTTCCGGTGTGAGTGAAAGACTCATTACCGCAGGTATTCTCTCGGTTGGAACAAGACGGGCTCCTGTTCTTATAGAGGGTATAGATACGGAAAATGAGAAGAATGTCAGTGTCTTCTCTGCTGCATCGGTTACGGGTGAGTATATAAAAAAGGGTGAATACGGAATCCTCATCGGCGGTGAACTCGCTCGCCTATTAAACTTAGAAAAGGGAGCAATGGTTTTCCTTTATGCTAAGACAAAAGACAAGGCTAACAATTTAATAGACCTCGAAGTAAAAGGGATATACAATGTTGGTTCTACACAGATTGAGCGGAATACCGTTTTCATTCCTCTTGATATTGCACAGGTTTTACTGAACACAGATGGTGTTTCCGAAATTGTAATTACTATTACGAAACAGGAAGAGATAGCACTCATTGAGGAACAACTGAAACAAAAACTCTCAGGTTTTGATGTCGATGTTTTCTCCTGGAAACATTTTGCCGCTGAAATTGAGAGTATTATGTCTTTACAACAGGGGTTTCTGCAAATGTTTAATTTTATTCTGCTAATAATGGTCATCATCGGCATCGTAAATACAATGTTTATGAATGTCTGGGAAAGAAAAAAGGAGATTGGAACCCTCCGCGCAATAGGTTATTCAAGAGGAGGCATTGCTTCCATCTTCCTCATCGAATCCTTCTGGACCGGCTTTTGGGGAGCACTTATTGGTTGGTTTGCTGCATTCCTTCTTGGCATTTTTCTTGTGCATTATGGAATTCCATTGCCCAAGGAAGCATTATCAAGTATTAATATACCCTATGCGAGTGTAATCCGAGGGAAGATGAACTTTTCGCAATTCATAGGCGCATTCCTGCTCGGCATAATAGCAAGCGTTATTGCCGGGGTTATCCCTGCACTGAGAGCAGGTCAGATAAAGATTGTAGACGCTCTGCGGGAATATTGAGTCCGGATTTTTTTTCTTGACTTTTGATTATGAGAATCTATAATGTAAAAAAATAATCAAGGAGGAGCAATGCACTTATTGGCTGTTATACTATTATCTTCCCTTATGGGACAGATTACCTGGACAACAAAAACACCTATTCCCCAGTCTCTCGCTGGGAGCGGCTGTGCTGTAAACAATGATACGATTTATGTGATAGGTGGACGTGATACCAATGGAAATCGCTATAATACCAACTATATATATGACCCTTCAACTGATACCTGGACGACTGGAGCAAGTATGCCAACTGCACGAGCGCATATAAGTTGTGCAGTTGTAGGAGGAAAGATCTATGCAATTGGTGGTTGGGCTGGTTCCACTGCAAGCAATGCAGTTGAGGAGTATGACCCTGTAGGCGATACCTGGCAGACAATGAGACCAATGCCCACACCCCGATATGGTTATGGACTTGCAGTTGTGGCAAATAACATCTATGCGATTGGTGGTATGGATATGCAAAGTCATATTTTTAACACAACCGAGGCGTATGACCCCTCTGCTGATACGGCAGGTGGAACTCCGTGGCAGTCAAAGGCAGGAATGCCGACCGCAAGGATGGGACCTGGGTGTGCAGTAGTAAATGATTCGATCTACGTTTATGGGGGCTGTATATCCATTGGAACCCAGGTCACAACGGTTAATCAATGCTATGACCCATATACAGATAACTGGACATCAAAGGCTAATATGATTACCGGTAGATACGCAATGGGAAGTTTCTCTTACTCGGAAGAACCCTACGCAGTGGGAGGATACACACTTTCTAATTACCTTGCAACCATCGAAGTTTATAACCCTGCAAGCAACAACTGGTCATTCGAGACTTCTATGCAGTATTCGAGACAATCCGTGGCAGTTGGTATCGTTGCCAACAAGGTATACGTCATAGGAGGATGGAATAACGGAGCCTTAAATTATACCGAAGAAGGAGAATTCCCTGTTAGTGCAGCGGATAATGACACAAGACAAGGTTCTAAAGACCTGAGACTAACCGTTTCACCCAATCCGTTCACAAGTAAAGTAGAAATAAGATACAGAATCCCCGAAACTGGAAAAATAGAAAATAGAAATTTCCCAATTTCCCAATTTCCAATTTCCCTCTGTATTTATGATATGAGTGGCAGATTGGTCAGTAATCTTGTGACTGGTGAGCGGTGCTCTGGTGCTCTTATTTGGGACGGCAAAGACAACAGCGGTAAGAAGCTCCCCGGAGGGACATACTTGCTGAAGATTAGCAGCAAAGAATTTAATAAGACAAGCAAACTGGTGTTAGTGCGTTAGTGGGGATTTATTTAAGAACATATTTTTAGAATGGGGGATTTGATGTGAAAAAAGTTACGCTATTATTTTTGATTCTTTCTTGCATTGTCTCAGTCATACCATCTTTTGCAGAAGATTTTCTTGTCTATACCGCACACCAGAGTTTTGATTCACGTATATACTTACTTCATATGAATGGAAGCGAATACAAACACTATGACTATGCAAATTGCCGTCTTGTTGGTCTCGAGACAGTGAATAATGAAGTATATGTTGCAGAAGCATTCTGTCCACTGCTTTATAAGTTCGACCCGTACACGGGAAATTTCGAAACAATTATATTCGATATATCCCTTTACTATTTCTACGACATTTGTTTCGATGGAACATACTTCTATGTCGATGAATGGGACCTTAACCGCTATGACATAAATGGAAATAAGGATGGAACTGCAAGTTTTGACGAATATGTGCTTGGAGCCGCTTACGATGGTAATTACTACTGGACATTGAATGATACGAATCAAATACGCTGCTGGGATATATCTGGATGGCCTACGATAACTGAAGTAACATCAAATGAATTTACACCGCCCAGTCCAGATTGCAGAGGATTATGGTTCGATGGTCAGTATTTCTGGACAGCTGAAGCAATAGATGGAAGCCTTGGATATATCTACCAGTTCGATTACACAGGAACGGTTATTAATCAACTACTTGAGCCGTCATTCATTGGTTGGGGAGCCTGCATAGTTTCTCTAACAGATGTCAATGAAAAACCAAAAACATCTTACCAGGAGAAATCTCCAGGATTTAAATCAATCTCACCAAATCCGTTCACCACAAAGACAGTCATAGAGTTCAAGAGTTCAAGAGTTCAGGAGTTCAACTCTCAACTTTCCAACTCTTCAACTCCTCAACTGAGAATCTATGATGCAAGCGGTAGGTTAGTAAAGTCTTTTTCACTCATCCCTCATCCCTCTTCGCTCATCTCGTTTGTGACCTGGAATGGCAAGGACAATAAAGGAAATATTTTACCGCAGGGTACCTACATTGCAAGGCTTGGATGCAATGGGGAAATTCAAAGCAAGAAAATTGTTTACATCAAATAGCACATTGTGATGCACACTCCCTTCCCCTATTTTGGAGAAACCCTTTCTCTGCTAACGGCAATCGTTTGGGCACTTGCTGTTGTCTTATTCAAAAAAAGCGGTGAAACTGTTCATCCACTTGCATTGAATCTTTTCAAGAACACATTTGCAAGCCTCCTCTTCATTCCCACGATGCTGATTTTCAAAGAAACTTTATTTCGACCTGTTCCTGCAATGGATTATATTCTTCTCATACTAAGCGGCTTTATTGGCATAGGTATTGGTGACTCACTCTTTTTCAAAAGCCTTAACCTTCTGGGCGCAGGTCTCTCAGCAATAGTTGAATCTTTATACAGTCCTTTTATTATTGCCCTTTCAATGCTGTGGCTTGGTGAAAGACTAACTGTCCTGCAAATCATAGGTGCTATTATGGTTATTGCTGCTGTGCTGACAACTATTCAGGTAAGGGAAAACAGGCAACTGGAACGAAAACATCTGCTCCGGGGAATCCTCTATGGTGTTATTGCAACTGCTGCAATGGCGGTTGGAATCGTAATGATAAAACCTTTACTCAACAGAAGTCCACTATTATGGGCAACAGAAGTTCGCCTTCTTGGGGCTGCAGCAACTCTTATAGTGATTACCATAATACATCCGCAGCGTCGCAAAATAATCTCGTCGCTCAACTCAAAAAAGTCCTGGATTTATATGTTGAGCGGTTCTTTTCTTGGAGCATACCTGGCAATGTTTATCTGGCTTGCCGGAATGAAATATGCCAATGTTTCCATTGCATCTGCTCTCAACCAGACGAGCACTTTATTTATCTTTATTTTTGCATCGATAATGCTCCACGAAGCGATCACGGCTCGCAAAGTCACTGCACTAATCCTCGCTGTTTTTGGAGCAGCCATTGTATTTCTCGGATAGAAATAACCAATTAGGAGCCATTTAGATTTTTCTTGACAAAAGCTAAAAATAGTCCAATAACCAAACTGTGAAAAAGGCAAAAGAATGCTGTTCTAAATAAATGGATACTTCTCCATTTTAAACCTATGGAGGTATTTATGGAAAGAAGAATTAATTTTATGAACTGGCTCGACTTCAAAAAACTTGTCCCCCAAAAAATAGACACAGTAATCTTTCCCATCGGAACAATAGAAGCACATGGTATCATTCCTCTTGGAACAGACAATATCATTCCAGAAGAGTTATCATTGAGAATATCTGAAAAACTCAATACGCTCGTCGCACCAACACTGAACTATGGAATTACGCATACACTTCTCCCCTACCCTGGCTCTATCACGCTTAGTGAAGAGACCTTTGAAAGAGTTGTCAGCGAAGTTGCATTCTCACTTGCGAATAATGGATTTAAGACCATCATATTTTTCAACGGCCATGGAGGCCATTTCGATGAATTGAAGAATGTCTCTTACAAATTGTGGAAAGAAAAAAAAGCAAAATCCATTGTTATTCACTGGTGGATTCTCACCGCAGAGTTGGTAAAGGAAATATGGGGAGAAACCGGAGGTCATGCGGGTCTTGATGAAACTGCAATGATTTATGCAATCGATGAGAAACTGGTCAAAAAGGAATACCTTAAGAAGGAAATGGCCGTCTTGAGAAAACCAGGTCTGGATGCTGTTCCTTTCCCGGGCCCTATCATAATTTATAAAAAAGGAGAAGGTTATCCAAAACTGGACAAGAGATGCAAGGCTTTCTTCGATGAGTCGTTAAAACTCCTCAGTCGGGAAATAACGTCTGCATTAGAAGGGCAGAATCGGGCGAGATAAGCCAATAAAACCCTTGATTTTTTCTTCGTTCTGTGTTATTGGAAAAACAATACTGGCATGCAGAGATTTGGTTATCCAATTCAAAGCAAAATCCGAAGGTGAGAAATAATGTTTTCAAAAGTTAGAAAAGAAGTTTCAAAACTCAAAACACCTTTCTATATCTATGATAGCCTGAAGGTCAAAAATAATATCTCTATTCTAAAAACTGCCTTTCCCTCAATCAATACCCGCTTGTATTATGCTGTTAAAGCAAATTCCTCAGTATATCTTTTGAAATTTATCAGAAAGCAAGGGGCTGCGGCAGAAGTTGTTTCTGCTGGTGAGATATACCTTTGCTTGCTTGCAGGTTTCAAACCAGAAAACATAATGTATAACAGTATCGCACGGAAAGAGGAAGATGTTATCTATGCCTTAAAACAAGGAGTCCTTTTTTTCAACTTCGAAGCAATCGATCAGGCAACACTTCTTGAGAAATGTGCAAGAGAACAGAGAAAGCACATTAAACTCTTTGTAAGATTGAATCCTGCTATTTTTGCGGGAACCCATACACACCTTTCAACAGGGGCTCCACTCAGCAAATTTGGCATTGAAGAAAATGAAATCTCTCTGATTGCGAAACTATCGAAGAAATTCAAGTATGCAAAAATCACAGGCATACATTCACATATTGGCTCTCAAATACTTGCTTCATCACCATTCATAAAGGCAGCCAAAAATGCAGCACGAGTCCTAAGAATCTTTAAGAAGGCGAATATAAGGACTGATTACCTTAATCTTGGAGGAGGTTTCGGTATTCCGTATGAAAATAATGATAAGGAACTGAAACTGAATCAAGTATCAGAGGCTTACAACAAGATTGCACAAAAATATAATCTGAGATTACTGATTGAGCCTGGCAGGTTTATTGTAGGAAATGCGGGCTATATTGTAACAAGAGTCATTTCAATCAAAAAAAGAAGTGGCACAATACTCTACATTATTGATGCGGGTATGACAGAAAATCCAAGACCTGCCATCTACAGAGCACATCATCACATCCAGTTGCTCACAAAAAAGAAAGGGAAAAAAGTAAAATCAAGAATTACGGGACCCTTGTGTGAGAATTCCAACGAGTTTGGCACCTACTCTTTACCCCAACTCGAAATTGGCGACTGTCTCGTTATTGAAAATTGTGGTGCGTATACAAGAACTATGGGTTCAAACTATAATGGAAGGCTTCTCGCAGCTGAATATTTCTACGCTAATGGAAAAATAAGGAACATTCGTAAAAAACAAGAGTTCAAGAATCTTAGAGAGAATGAAAAATATTAAAGTTATGAAGATTGGAGGTTCCGTACTGAGAACCTCAAAAGACTATCTTAAGGTTGCAAAAAAAATTGTAGAGAATATGGATTCAGATGTCTGTATTGTCACATCTGCAATGAAGGGAATGACAAACAAACTTGCCTCAACATTCTTGGAAGCGATTCCTGAACCTGATTTTTGGAATTTCGAAAAATTCGTGGGAATGGGTGAAATACATTCTGCTGTACTCCTGGATTCCGCATTCAAGAGTCTTGGAAAGAATTCCATAACAATCCTTCCCTGGATGAAAGAATGGCCACTGTATATTTCACTGAAGAGTAAAAAACCTGTATCTTCGAATAAAACCAACGAAATGAGAGAGTTTCAACTTTTGAAAAAGAGTAAGACAAGGACGAAAAAATATCTCCCGGAGCTTTTCAGAGCATACGAAATAATAATAATACCAGGATTTGTTGCAAAAGATAATAAAGGAAGATTCGTTACATTAGGCAGAGGAGGAAGTGATATTTCTGCCCTGCTCATCTGTGAACTTCTCGGCAGTGAAGAATTGGTTCTCATAAAAGATGTCGAAGGAATTATGAGTGTCGACCCCAAAGCAAAAGGCAAATCCGAAAGAATAAAAAACCTCGATTCCTTTGAACTTGGAATGATTGCATCATCTGGAGCAGAGATTCTAAATCCCATCTCTCTCAAACATAGAGAAAAGCTGAAAAGAATAAGGGTGGTCTCATTTAATGCAAAATCATTCCAAACAGGGACAGAGATTTTATTTGGGGAAAAAATATCGGTAAAGGTGTCGGAGGTAAACTTCGCTGTGCTGACATTCGTTGGAACCAAGATGCCCGAGACTCCGGGAATCCTCTATAGAATTTCAAGGATTCTGAAACGGGAGAATGTTTCTATATACTCCATTACGATCTCCGATAATCTCATTTCTCTATATATTAAAAATGAAATCGCTGATTTCGTTTACAGACTACTTGCTCCACTGCTGGAGAAAATAAGGAACCTGAAGGTCTTAAACCTTAAAAAAGACATCGGAAAAGTAACAATCAGGAGCCTAAAATTCATAAACGAACCGGGAATTGTTAAAAAGATAGTTTCCCCTATTTCGAAAGAAGGTATCAATATATGGGAAGTTCTTACGACACACACTGATGTAATGGTATTTGTCGACAATAGTGACCTGAACAAAACCTATAAAGTGATGAAGAAAATATTTTCTCAAAAAAAATGATTATCAAGAAAGCTTATAGCAAAAGTGAGGGATTTTATTATGTCAACTTTTCTCTTTACAGACATTGAAGGTTCCACTGAAAAGTGGGAAAAATATAAAAATGAAATGGGTGAAGCCCTTTCTCGTCACGATGCAATTTTGAACGAGAATATCAACAAATTCGGTGGTAAGATAATAAAACATACTGGGGATGGCATCTTCGCTGTATTTGAAAATGATGAACCTTTAAGATGTGCAATAGAGATACAGAAAAATATATCAAAAGAAAATTGGGGTAAGATTGGCGAATTGCGTATTCGCATCGGTTTGCATGCCGGAATTGCAGAAAAAAGAGAAAAAGACTATTTTGGTCCAGCTATTAACAAAACGGCAAGGGTTATGGCAATTGCCTGGGGAGGGCAAATTATTCTAACTCCCGAAGTGAAAAATGCCTCTCAACTACCACCAAATGCTACTCTAAAAGACCTTGGTTTTCACCTGCTAAAGGACCTCTGTGAGCCCCAGCTAATATACGAACTAACATATCCGGAACAGAGGATTAAGGAATTTCCACCTCTCCGGTCTCTATCTGTACATCCTCACAATCTCCCAATTCAGACCACACCATTTTTTGGCAGGGAGAAAGAACTTGCAGAAATTATTAAACTTATAGAGAATCCTTCCTGCAGGCTCATTTCGCTCGTGGGCACAGGAGGGATAGGAAAGACAAGACTCGCTATACAGGTTGCTGCCGAGAAGATAGAGCATTTCAAAAATGGCGTTTACTTTGTTCCGCTGAACCCTCTAAGTTCTGCAGAATTTCTTGTTTCCACCATTGCCGATGCTCTAAATTTTTCATTTTACAGTAAAGAAGATGAAAAAGTGCAACTCCTTAACTACCTGCGGGAAAAGGATATGCTAATAATTCTGGACAACTTCGAACATCTTATTCAGGGTGTAAGTATCATTGGTGATTTGCTCAGCTCTGCGCCAAAGGTTAAGATTCTTGTAACGTCCCGTGAACTGCTTAACTTGAGCGGTGAGTGGATTGTTCAGGTGCAGGGTATGGAAATACCTCAGGGTGAGAAAATAGATGTTGGTGGATTTAGTGCTGTGCAATTATTTCTCCACAATGCTCGGAGAGTTAAGTCCGATATTTCCATCTCAGGTGAGGAAACAAACTATGTTGTTCGTATCTGTCAACTTGTTAGTGGTGTTCCTCTGGGTATAGAGATTGCATCATCCTGGCTCAAATCTCTCTCTTGCAAAGAGATTGCGCAAGAAATAGAGAAAAACATAGATTTTCTATCAACCTCTCTTAGGGATTTACCTGAAAGACATCGTAGCCTCAGAGCGGTTTTTGACTATTCGTGGAATTTACTTTCCGAAGATGAAAAAGACATTTTCATGAAAATATCAGTGTTTCAAGGCGGCTTTACCAGGGACGCAGCTATGAAAGTAACGGGTGTTTCTTTACCAACCCTTAGTGTGCTGATAGATAAATCACTCCTACGACGTAATTCAAGTGGCAGATATGAAATGTTAGAGATAATCCGTCAATATGCAGAGGAAAAAATAGCCAGAGTTGAAGAGCAGATAAAACATATGAAAGACTCTCATTGTGCATACTATGCAGAATTGTTAAACCAGAAAGAAAAAGACATAAGAGAAGAACTCCAGAGTGAGGTCATCGAGACCTTAAGAGAAGAAAGCAAGAATATTAAAGCAGCGTGGATGTGGGCAGTCCAGCAAGGGAAAAAAACAGAGATAGACAAATCGACCGTATCCCTTTCGAGTTTCTACGCTCTGGAAAATCGATTCAGGGAAGGTGAAAAAATATTCAAGGAAGCAGCTGAGAAATTAGAAAAACTTCCAGAGGAAAATTCAGAACAGATTATCTATGGAAAAGTAATTGCCCGATATGGAAGTTTCTCATATTATCTCGGGTTTTACGATAAAGCCAGGGAATTGCTTGAGAAGAGTCTCTTGATTTTTCGTAAGTTTGATGTGAGGAGTGAAATATCATTTGCTCTGAGTGCTTTAGGGAATATTAATATACAATTGGGTGACTATGAAAAAGCCAAACAATATCAGCAGGAAAGTCTGAATCTGGACAAATCCGAGCAAGATAAGGTCGGTATATCCGGAGGATTGAATGCCATCGGGGTTATCCATTACCATCTTCAGGAATATGGTGAAGCAAGAAAATACTTCGAAGAAGATTTAAGTATGAGTAAAAAAATGGGCTTTAGGAAGGGTATAGCAACTGCTTATGGCAATCTTGGGCTCGTCGCTCATGGTGAGGGTAATTTCGAAAAGGCAAAAACCCTTCTAGAAAAAGGTCTGCTCATAGATAGAGAAATGAACAACAAGTTGGGAATTGCAAATTCCCTGCATAATTTAGGTTTAGTAAGCAAAGGACTAAAAGATTATAAAAAAGCAAAAGAGTATTACGAGGAGGCTCTTGAAATTCGAAAAGAATTAGGAGACAGAATGGGGATTGCGATAAGCTTTAACAACCTTGGAAACCTTGGAGGTTACACTGTGAGTCTTGAAGAGTCCTTAAAATATCACAGGGAGGCTATGGCAATACGCAAGGAAATGGGGGACAAAATGGGTGTTGCACAATCCCTCCTGAATCTCGCAGAAACTTTTTCCAAGAAAGAAGAAGACAAGGAAGCCAAAGAATATTTTCGCGAGGCACTTATGGCAGCCGTTGACAGTAAGGAAAAATTTATTATACAAGAATCACTTCTGGGAATTGCAGAACATTTACTCAAGGATAAAAGTGAAAAAAGAAGTTTTGAAATACTTTCATTCTTGCATAACCTAAAAGAAACCGATGACGATTTTAAGGCTAGAGCAAAATCTGTGTTCGAAGATGTTAAATCAAAACTCCCTGTTGAGACCGTCAGTGAAGTAGAAACAAAAGTCAAGGACAAAAAACTTAAAGATGTGGTAAGTGAGATTATTTCTCAGCTTGTAGATGAAGATTTATAAAAACTTACTACTCTCTTTGTTCTTTAAAGAATTACATAATAATAATTTACCTGTTAAGATTTTTTTTTGATTACACAACAACTGGAAGTAAGTTATTTACTTACATTAACTTACGGAACAGTGTCAGACACACACTGTTCCCTGTTTTTATTAGTACATTCTTTTTTTCTTGACATTTTTCCCATAATGTGCTATAAAATATGAAGTTAAAAACAAGGAGGTTTGAATGCGTACACTTATCGTTCTTTTATTGCTTTCTCTTTCTGTCGCAATCTTCTTCATCTCCTGTGATAGCGTAAGTGACATTACAGCACCAGAAGTGGAAGTAACCCGTTTTACACCACTTGGATGGTATGTAATCCCTGATTTAGATACGGCACATATTGACTCAGTATACTTCAAAGTGTGGAATTATGTTGAAGCAAGGTTGACGGGTATGACATACAGATTCCTTGCAATATCAGACAATCACCAAGTGGGTTCGACCCACGAATGGGGACTTGATATGTTTATCGACCCCGGAACACAGGATTCAACGGTCAAAAACATTCTCTTAAATGTTTACCTCAATATAGCGTCGGCTGTTGACTATATGTATGCAAACAACGATAATACTGTAGCTGAGATTACCTTTTCCGGTGAAGACGACTATGGCAAGGGGAAAGAGTGGCATTATACTATTCATTACTCACTTCTGCTAACTCCGACTCCATAGCCACTGCAAATTCGGCAAACAAAGATTCACTTCTGCTAAGACAGGAGGAGAATAATGAATGAAAAGATGATAACACGAACGAAGGCAAGTTATATACTGGAGATTTCTGAGAAAACAGGAATTCACAAGAGGGATGTTTCTCTTGTTATTTCTAATTTTATTAATGCCCTCACTGATTCCCTTGTAAAGAATGAGAGAATCGAATTGCGTGGATTAGGAGTGCTGAAAAACAAAAAGAGAAGGGCAAGGATAGCAAGAAATCCGAGGACAGGCGAAAAGGTTCAGGTTGACGAAAGACTTGTGCCCACCTATAAACCATCCTCATTATTGAAAAGAAGAATCAACAAAACAGCCTGACCACATAGGAAGGTGAACAGTGCCCTGCGGAAAAAAGAAAAAACGGCATAAGATAGCAACTCACAAGCGAAAAAAAAGACAAAAAGCAGACAGACACAAAAAGAAAAAGCGATAGGCGCCCGTAGCTCAACTGGATAGAGCAGCGGATTCCGGTTCCGCAGGTTGCCCGTTCGACTCGGGTCGGGTGCGTTATGGATAAAGTCATCGGACTTAGAATCGATGTTGACACTATAGCTGGTTTTAGATACGGAACTATTCCACTTCTGGACATTCTGAAAAATCATAAAATCAGAGCAACTTTCTGTATAGTTACTGGTTATGATAATCCACTGAGAGCATCCCGAAGATTTCTCTCTGAGTCGGGATTTTATAGGAGGGTGTTTTCCTTAAGGAAGAGTTTGAACCATAGAGAGTTCAACTTTTTTGCCCCAACTACGAGGGATATTGTTAAACGCATAAAAGATGAAGGTCATGAATTATGTCCTCATGGATACCACCATTTCCAGTGGCAGAATAACCTGAAAAAATGGTCGCAAGAACGCGTATCAAGGGAACTCCAGAATACAATTGATGCTTTTAACCTACTCACAGGAACAAAGGCTCATTCATTTGCTGCACCAGGTTGGGTAACATCCAGAAACTTTTTTGTTTCCGAGGAACAATTTCATTTCGTTTACGCAAGCGATACAAGAGGTAAAACACCATTTTATCCACTCTTTGATAAGAGAAAAATCAATACACTTCAAATTCCTGTCACACTACCCACACTTGATGAATTGATATCGCTGGGAAAACCCCAAAGTCTTCCTGAAATAACCGCTAAAACAGGTGACATCTACTGTGCGCATGCAGAATTCGATGGGATATCCTACAGAAATTTGTTTGAAGACTTTATAGAAAAACAGACAAGCAGAGGATTCACTTTTGCACCACTATCAGAAATAAAGAAAAATATCGCTAATCCTTCCTTTTCCAGGATTTCCTGGAAAAGGGTTCCTGGAAGAACGAATACCATTACTTGCCAGGAATAATATGAGAATTCTTCTCGTCAGTCCTTCACAGGAAAATGTATACGGACCGGGGGTAAGACCACCATATCCACCTCTTGGTCTTCTATATGTAGGAGCTGTTCTCCTGCGAGAAGGTCATAATGTTGAGCTAATCGACTTTGATATAGATTGTTCAAACGAAGACGATTTCCTCGAAAAGGTAAAACTATACAAGCCAGAAATCGTTGGCTTTACCACAGTAACGCCAACCTTTCAGAGTAGCCTGAAGCTTGCACGGAAAATAAAAAGGTTGTATAATCCTTTCGTAGTTTTCGGCGGTCCGCACCCATCTGCAATTCCAGATGAAATTATAAAGAACAAAAATATCGACGGTATCATCATAGGAGAAGGCGAAGAAACAATCTCAGAGTTTGTAAAGCACAAGACTAAGGGTGAAACAGTACCTGTTTGTGGAATGATTCAAAAACAAGGAAAGAAACTCCTGAAAGGAGACGTAAGACCATTTATTGAAAATCTTGACGAATTACCTTTCCCCGCATGGCAACTTCTCAAACATAAGGAAAAATATTCACCTCCTGACGCTCTTCGATTACCTGTCGCCACGGTATTAACATCGCGAGGGTGTCCTTACAAATGCACTTTCTGTCAAGCTCCCAAACTGTGGGGAAGAAAAATTCGCAGGAGAAGCGTGGAAAATGTAATGGAGGAAATACATTTGCTCACACAAAAATATGGTATTAAAGAAATACATTTCGCAGACGATGATTTCTCGCATAATAAAGAGTGGACATTAAATATTCTCGACGCAATGAAACGAGAGAATATTCAAGTTAGATTTTCTTTTATGAATGGACTCAGAATCACCAACATAGATGAAGAAATACTTACAGGAATGAAGAATACTGGATTTATCAACATAGGATTTGGAATCGAATCCGGTTCACAGAGGATTCTAAACAGAGTCAAAAAGGGATTACGGATATGTGAAGTAAAAGAGAAAATGAAACTAACAAAGAGAATGGGCTTCAAGACCTGGGCTTTTTTTATTCTCGGATTACCCGGAGAAACTCGAAAAACTATCAATCAAACAATTAATTTTTCATTATCCCTTAATCCGGATTTTTCGAAATTCTTCTATCTTGTTCCTTACCCGGGAACTCAAGTGTACGATGAATTTGTCAAGAAGAAATACCTTAAAGAAAAAGATTTTTCGCTCTACGGTCTCTATACCAAACCGGTCTACGAATTTCCTCAACTCACTCGCAATGAAATCAAAAGAGCACTGGTTCTTGCATACTTAAGATTTTACTTACGGCCACAAAAAATGCTGAGCATCCTGTTCAGGATTAGAAGTATAACCGAACTGAAACTGAATTTTAGAGCCGTTTTGTTCCTGCTTAGAAAAGTGTTACATCCCTAATTTACTCTTTTTCCTTGACAATGGAGCAAATGAGTATTATTTTATAATTAATGAAAAACAGGATAAAAGAAATCACAGAGCACACAGAGAGAATGTTATTCCTTTGTAAACAAATTACAGAACTAACCATACGCTAAGGAGGGAGAATGAAACATCCGATGTTTATCCTTGTTCTTGTTCTTATACTAACTTCAACAATGCAAGGTTCAATGATGCAAAAAATCGTTTTCGAAAATCCGGCTCTCTTCACAAAAAGTAACGGATACGACATAGTAAAAGTGAAAGGTGCAGATTTGACCGCAACTCCCGGCTTTCCTCAGCTTCCTGTCATCACAAAACATTATGTAATACCAGAAAATGCAATAGTCACGGGGATAGAAATAATCAGTGAACAGAAAGAGGATGTAAGTGGAAAGTTCGATGTATATCCAGTCCAAAAACCAGCAATCCTTTCAACACCATTCATGAAATTTGAACCAGGTCCCTGGATTCCCAAGAATCCGAGAATATATTCGAGTAACAAACCCTTTCCACAGAAGTGTATTGAGGTTGGGGCTTCAGGGAATATGAGTGGTTACCGAATTATAAGTTTGAATTTCTATCCTTATAGTTACATACCTCTTGAGGGAAAACTCGAAAAAATCAAGGAAGTGACCTTTAGAATAAACTACAAAATGGGACGAAAGACTCAGAGAATAACAAGAATATCAAACTTAGGTAGAAAAATTCTACGAAAATCAGTTGTTTCTCTGTGCGAAAATCCCGAGGTTATTTACGATCCCTTTGATGGAGCTGATTCAGATTCAACCATCGATTATGTCATCATAACTTCATCTGCTTTTGCTTCATACTTTCAGCCATTATGCGATTGGAAAACACAAAAAGGGATAAAGGCAAAGATTGTTACAACAGATTCAATATACACAAACTGCCCGGGCAGTGATAATCAGGAAAAAATTAGAAACTTCATCAAAGATGCACATACGAACTGGGGAACCATCTGGATTCTGTTGGGAGGAGATACAGGTATCGTTCCCGCAAGAGTCGCATTCGCAATGGCATGTGAAGCTGGTTATCAGCCGGAAGATGAAGATAGTATCCGAGCAGACCTTTACTATTCAGACCTTGACGGCAACTGGAATTACAATGGAACGGCACCGTATGGAGAAATTGCCGACTCGGTCGACCTCTATCCGGATGTTTTCGTGGGAAGAGTTCCTGCTAACTCAACAACCAATGTTACAACCTTCGTCAATAAAATACTTACATACGAAGTGAATCCCCCATGCGATTATGAGTTGAACATACTCTTCTTTGCAATGATTCTATGGTGGGACCCTTATACAGACTCAGGTATAGGCAAGGATCTTATCGACAGTCTTTATATCCCGAACAAATTCAACATAACAAAACTATATGAATCCTGGGGAAACGAGAATAAAGCTAACGTAATTACTGCAATCAATACAGGACAGAACCTTCTAAATCATGACGGACATGCCTGGTATACTGTAATGAGTACAGGACCGGATGGCCTATACAGAAACGATATGGACAATCTATCAAACGGAAACAGACAGGGAATTATTTATTCTATCGGATGCTGGTCAAGTGCTATAGACTACGATGCCATATCGGAACATTATGTAAATAATCCTAATGGTGGCGGTGTTGCCTTTATAGGTAACTCTCGTTACGGATGGGGTTCACCTGGAAATCCTTGCTACGGATATTCCGACAGGTTCGACGCAAACTTTTACAATACGTTACTCGTCAGAGACTTAACTCACATAGGTTACACCCTCGCAATGAACAAGGTCGACTTCATACCGAGGTCAAGAGCGGAAAATGTATACAGATGGCACCAGTATCAACTTAATCTCTTAGGTGACCCTGAGATGCCTATCTGGACTGATATACCTTCCGTTCTTTCAGTTTTTCATCCCGACACTCTGCAAAACGGAATGGAAGTAACAGTTACTGTGAGAAACTTTGGTAGAGAACCCGTAAAGAATGCCCTCGTATGCCTTCTCAAGGGAACAGAACTCTATGAACGAGGTTATACAAATGTATTAGGGGAATTCAAAGCAACTGTAACCATAACAACCCCTGGAATGACAACTCTGACAGTCACAGGAGAAAACTTCCTGCCATTTATTGACTCGCTTTACACGAAATTACAGGGCCCATACCTGGCATATCAAAGTCATTTCATAGAAGACAATATATCAGGAAACAACGACGGATTGCTAAATCCTGGCGAGAGTTCTTATTTCTTTACAAATGTGAAAAACTACGGAACACAAGTAGTTACGAACCCCACCATCAGACTTTCAAGTGATGATTCATTCGTATCGATGATTGACAGTATGCATACCATTACAGGCACAGTCGAACCGGAAAGCACAATATTGTGCACATTTGCAATAACCGTTGCTTCAAATAGCGAAAATGGTGATGTGGCAAAGTTACGCATTGATGCAACCTCAGCTCAAGGTTCCTGGCAGAGTTGGACTAATGAGATGATTGCAAAACCTGTTCTTTCAGTGGAATTTGACAGCCTCTTTGATGAAAACAACAATGGAATTCCTGAACCGGGTGAGAATATCAGTCTTTACTATTCAATGAAGAACTGGGGTTATGGATATGGTTATAATGTGAACTGCTCTTTCACAGAAACAGACCCATATATTACATTGACAGCAGGCACGAATCCATCGTGGCCAACGGTTTCACCTGAGGGTTCCGAAACAGGAACACTTTCATCGGTAATATCAAACTCTTGTCCGGACCCTTATTTTGCAAGTGTAAGTTATTACATCACAACAACTGAGGGTTTTGCATTCCCTGGTTCACTCCTCGTTTCCATCGGTCATTTGGGTTTCTCTGACGATATGGAATCCGGAACAGCAAAATGGTCACATTCAGGAAGTCTCGATGACTGGCATTTGTCTACCTACAGAAAACACGCCGGAAACTACAGCTGGTACTGCGGGCTTGAATCAACGCATAAGTATCAATCAAACTCTGACGGGCAACTTCTGAGTGTTCCATTCAAGGTTGGTCCAAAAACCCATTTAGGTTTCTGGCACTGGTATGAATTCACAAATTATGGTTCCGATGGCTTACATATCATTGTCAAGAGACAATCTTCTCAAGACACACTCGATTACATAGGAAGTGGAGGTGCCCTCGATTCAATGCTCTTTATTGGTAATGATTGGCTTCCAGAAGACTACGACCTTTCATATCTTCCACCAGGCGAAGAGATTCAATTGCTTTTTTCATTCACATCTGATGATGCAGACACTGCAGCCGGAATCTACATCGATGATGTGAATATCGAAGGTGACAAAATCACGGGAAAAAAGGAATTAGAGCTCTATGTTCCGCAGTTCAAAAACAACTTGCTTGTCTTCCCTAACATTACAAAAAGCGTGGCAAATATCTATTGTTCTGTCGAAACAAATGCAAAAATGTCCATCGGTATTTACGATGTATGCGGCAGAAAGGTGAAAACTCTACTTTCGGGAAAAAGAAGTGAAGGAGATATTAGGATAATCTGGAACGGCAGAGACGATAAGGGATACAAAGTTCCACAGGGTATTTATTTCGTGAGAATGGAAATCCCCACAAAAGAATTTGTTGATAATGAAAAGGTTGTGTTTTTGCGATAACCTGTTTTCAACCACAACAAGTCATAAAATTCCCTAAGTCTCCTTTTGAGAATAGGTCCGTCATTGCGAGCGAGTCCTGAACAAAGTGAAGGAACAGAGCGCGGCAATCTCATATTGACCGAGTGTGTATATGAGATTGCTTTCCTTCGACGGAGTTTACCCTCGAGTCCTTCGTTCCACTCAAGGATAAATTCCACGAAGGGCTCCCTTCGGGTCTGAGCCTCAGGGTCGAAGACAGGACAAGCTCCATTTGAATATTCGCAATGACACAAATTTATGAATGGTCTAAAATGCACATCCAAAAAATGAATATACTCAAACGCATGATATATATTACTGTCTTCCTTTCAGTTCTTACCGGATGTGCAAAGAGGGGAATGCTCGTAAAATCCGGAAAAAGTAATTACAAGACATTCCTTAAGGAATACAAACCTCTAATCGATATACACAGCCTGAAGGGTAATGGAGATTTCGAAGTAAACACAAAGGATAATAATTTTTTTGGCAATTTCTCAATGTCTTATCTGAAAGAACCGGAAAAGTGGACAATGACACTCTTCGGTCTTTTCGGAATGGTGCTTTCAGAGATAATAATAGAAAATGACAGTATCACCATTTTTTCTTCCTTGCTTGCCCATCCGTACAGGAGCTCTCTTAAAAACTCTGAGCTTGAGGCTTATACAGGTATATCCGTCAATCCGCGATTAATTCCTTTACTCACAACAGGAAGAATACCTCTACCCACAAAAGAATATCCCTCATCCTGTAGAGTGAAAAATAAAAACCTTGTTGAATTTTTATTTGAAGATAAAACAGAGAATATAAGTTTTGAATGGGACAGAAGAGAAAAACAGGTCAGTTATTATCTATTGCAAGAAAAGAATGCAAGAAATCATTTCGAAGTGAAATTCAGTGGTTACAGAGCTACTCAAGCTTTACAACTTCCATATTCTATCACATTTCTCTCAAAGGGTAAAGACAGAGCCTATCTTAAATTGAAATACAGCTATATCGGGCTGTCCACGAAATAACAATGTTTCTAATACTTCTTAATTTGGCCGTCGCACCCGGTCTTTTTCTCCTCATTATATTCTACTTTATGGATAGAGAAAGGGAACCTTTCACCCTTATATTTGCAACTTTCTTCGCTGGGATGGCAGCATCCATACCCATTGCAATCCTCGAAATTTTCGGCAAATCACTTTTTTCGCCACTTTCTCAAACCGTATCACAACATATGATTAATATCTCGTATATCTTCCTCGTTGTGGGTCCTGTTGAAGAAGTTCTTAAGTTCGGTGCAGTGATGGCAGTCGTCTTTGTATCAAAGCAATTCAACGAATGGTATGACGGCATTCTCTACGCTATGGTTGCTTCGCTGGGATTTGCAACTCTCGAAAATATCATATATGTTCTATCACTTGGAGCAGTAACAGGATTCTTGCGTTTTTTCCTCTCAGTCCCGGCGCATGCATTGTTTGGTGGAATAATGGGTTTTTTCTTAAGCGGTGCAAAATTTTCAAAGAAACCTTTTCCCTGGCTTCTTGGGGCATTGCTCATCCCTATTGTGCTGCACGGACTCTTTGACGCTTTCCTTGTTTCGGGCAAAGTTCTGATTATTCTGCTTGTAATACCTTTGAGTATTGCTATGTGGATTTTCCTGATAATCGCAATAAGAAAAGGATGGAAATTAAGAAAAGCACCGAGGAAGCAAATAGCAGAAAGGTAAACGTTGTTAAACTGTTAAATTTACAATAGAATAAGTTTTCTATTTTCTACTCTTCTAATTTTATTTCCCTCAAATTTCATCCTAATAAAGTACACACCATTTCGCAGGTTTCCTTTGTTAAACTGAATCCTGTGAAGACCCGCTTTTTCATAACCTTTATGGAGTGCACAAACCTTCTGCCCTGCAACATTGTATACTGATATACTTAAATCACCATCAAACGGTAATGCATATTTGATTTCTGTCTGTCTATACAAAAGATTCGGTATAACAGAAAATTCGAACACTACATTTTCATTACACTCTTGCTCCTGAACTCCTACTCCTTCTCTTACAAGTGATGGGTCACCAAAGAGTGTATAGTCGAGAAGATTCTGCTGGGGTGACCAATCGGGGTCACCAGCCCATGGGTCGGGGAAATACAGATTATTGAAATAATAAACCTTCGAATCGAACAAAGCGTCGCCCACCTTCTCATTCTGCGAAACAAGATAATAATAGAAATAATAATTCAATGACGCAAGGTCACCATCTGAAGGGTCATCCCATCCCGGTGTATACCAGCCATAACGCGTTGCAGCGATAATGCCGGAAGCCCCGTTAGCAATCATAGCACGAGCAAGATTTATATCACCCTCTGCATTATCACAGGAGGCTGCAAATACAATAGAAGGATGTGTATCATCAAGACTCTGGGTGTCTGTTATATACATAAACGATGCCCAATCCATCTCCGAACTTTCTGGTATCAAATCACCATCATCCCAGGCCCACCATTTTCTATAGGCACCATTACTATTCCCGTGTCCAAACCAGGGAACTATCGAATACTCTCCACTTGACCACTCCGCAATGACATTCGCCTTTGTAAGTGCATATTCATGCGGATAAGCAGATGGACATAACCCAGCCTCTTCATACATTCTTGTATATGTCCATCCCGAAAGAAGGCTATCTTTAATGGTCTCCATTAAGACTGCACCGTCACAGTCAGGCCAGCCCGTATTGTCTTCATTTGCAAAATTACTGAATGCACCCAAAAGAAGGGCATTCTTTTTCCAGTTACCCGTGTCCCTTTCAAAATTAACGGTTTTCTGACATATCATACCAAGAGTATCCACATCATTGTAAGGAAATCTACCGACAATAACTTCTGGAACAAAACCTATACTGTCCTGACTATACTCACCGTAAAATCCGTCTCCATCACTATCCCAGTCGTCCGTCAACTCAGCGTAATAATAATCAGTTGGTGTATCGTACATATGTTCTGAATCCGGATAGCACATCTTCATAGGAATCATATCAACATTTCCCCCTATCAGAAAATAATGAATCCCCCAGGGAATATATTTATCAATAAGAAAATTTCTTATTTTATCAGGTGTTTGTGAGCCGGGATACTGAGCAATAACAGAATCTATACTGACCAACTTGACCTTGAATCCTATACTGTTTTTCCAATTCACGAGGCTATCAAATGCACCAAAAAGATTATCCTTTGAGAGGATCACATAGTCGAACGAATCAGCTCTCGAATAGTTTTTGTAGTATCCTTTTGTATCATTCCAGTTAGAAAAATAAACAGATGCTTTTCTGCTTACCCAATCAGGAATACTCATACTTCCTTCGTTGTTTGCATATTCTATTCTAACATTGCAAGAAGGATAGAAGATAAGTTCTCCTCTGTAAAAAAGGATGGGGAAATAAGAAATCTTTACAAACGGTATATTTCTGAAATTGCTCATCTTGGAATAAGAAATGGGGTGTAATGGAAAGGGCTGTGAGCTTGACACAAAGTTAACCTTGTTTTTCTTCCACTTGCGAATCGCTTCATTTCTAACTCCTTCACCGACCGAAAGGGGTAAACTGGGTGGTGCAATCGTAATTTCTCTCTTCCCCAGGTTAACTGCTTTTCCATATTCAACATTCACAGAGATGACTTCACTCCCTGCTGGAAGCGCGATAATCTTGCTTTCCGCAGGCAAGATAGGTGTCCCGGGAATTTGAAGTTTATTGAATCCTGCAATGTTTGGGATGTTGTCAACGAATGTCACTTTTTCACTGGAAAAGGGAATATTTATTACTCCAGCTGAGAGCGAAACAGCTATTAGAACCATTGCTATCACAAATACCTTCCTTAAGAACATCACTCCTCCTTTAAATATTTGATTACCGTTACCTCTTCGACTAAACACACTCTATAATACTAACAAATTATTGAAGAAAAATCAAGCTTTTTTACCGATTTCAATATGTAAAATCCTTGAAAGAATGAAATAAATTATGCTTCCTATTGCAAAAAGAGACAGGTTTTCTATAAGAAAGTTTAATGTTCTTGAGAAAACCAATAGATGCTCAAAATATCCAAGTAAAAGAAAAATAGCGCAACCAGATATTCCTGCTGCAAGCACAATTTTAATAAAATCGTAGAGAATCCGCTTTCCATCTACATCCTTGAGTTTTCTTCTGAGGAACAAGAGAAGCAGGGAAAGGTTAAAAATGGCTGCAATCGAAGCAGAAAGAGCAAGACCGCGGAAAAACAGAAATCTCATTAGTATAAGAGAAAGAATTATGTTTAGAATTACCGTGGAAATACTCAAAATAAGCGGTGTTCGTGCATCCTTGTAAGCATAGAATATACTTGTTACAACCCTTGATGACGACATTGCAAAAATTCCTAAGGAATAAAAAGCAAGCGCCTGTGAAGTAAAACCAGTATCCTGTGCAGTAAAAGCCCCTCTTTCGAAAATCAAGCCAATGATGGGAACCCGTAAAACAAATAGAAAAATGGAAGCAGGTATAGTAAGGAAAAATACAAACCTTAAAGACCGGGAAAAGATCTTAATGACTTCGCTATGTCTTGATTCCGAAACAAGTTTCGCAGCATCGGGTAATGTCACTGTTGATACCGCCATTCCCAGTACCCCTATGGGCAACTGCATTAATCTCATTGCATAACCAAGATACGATACTGAACCCTCGACAAGTAGAGACGCAAGAAACATATTAACCATTACATTAATTCTCGTTACTGCATAGCTGAACTCAATAGGAATCATAATCTTTAAAAACCTTTTAAGCCCTTTCTCTCTGAAGTTTATCCTCTTTATGAACCTGAAACCAGAACGAATGAAGTAGGGAATCTGAATAAGCAACTGCAGGAAAGCACCAACCAGAACCCCAATACCAATGGATAAAATCGGAGTAATCCCCCTATGAATCAGAAATGGTGAAATTGCAAAACCGCAACTTATTATACCAATATTGAAAAGCGCAGGTGCAAAACCTGTTGTGAAGAAATGGTTATAGTAGTTAAGAACGCCCATTGCCAATGCTGAGAACACCATGAAGATGACAAAAGGAAATATCAAACGTGTCAGGTGAACCGTTAATGCAAATTTCTCAGGGTCTTTCGTAAAACCGTAAGCAATTGTATGAACAATCTGCGGTGAGAATGCCATTCCAACTGCAACAATAGCACCAATAAAAAGGAGGAGGATATTGAATACTTGCCCTGTAAACTGAAATGCATCCTTTTTTCCTTTATTCTTTTCGTAATCGGAGAAGATAGGGAGAAAAGCGGCGCTCAGCGAACCTTCACTGAAAAGGTCTCGTAAGAGATTGGGAATATTAAATGCAATTCTGTAAGCATCCATCATCATCCCTGCACCGAAGAGATAAGAGAATGTCATTTCTCTTACAAGACCAAGTATCCTCGAGATAGCAGTTCCAAGCCCAAAACCACTAACCTTGCTTCTAAAGCTTTGCATCATATTCTTCCCTGTTTCATTGTACTTCATTTTGACATATATTTCGTCAATACCATTCAAGCGATGCAGCCTTGCTCCGTTTCGCAATCATGCTACTCTGGAAACTCAAGTCCATACTCTTTCAATATTTCCCTTCTCCTCTCATTAAGATAGCCTCCATCAAGCACCTGTGCTATTATCATATCCCAGTTTTCATTCCCTTCCATTAGAACAGGACCATTCTTGGACAGCGCAATATCCCAGCCAATGGAAAAGACATTTGGAGAAAAAAGAGCAGCTTTCTTAGCAAGTTCTTTGATTACATTCCATACTGGAACCTTCCCGTCCTGAAAAAATTCCCTAATGTTTACATCCTTCTCACAAACCCAGGGTCCCTCCTTACCTATGTATCCGAAAACCTTATCCCCGAGATTCCCATCATTAACATCGATATTCACAACATAGCCTCCCTGATGTAGATTATCGGTAATACTATCCTTTCCCCCTATCCTGAGCATTGCAAAATCTGTAAGAATCTCGCCTTTCTTTGTTCTCAACGTTGAAACCCTGATAGTGTTAAGAGACCTGCTCCCGAAAACATTCATCTCCGCTGCCTGCTCAATCTTTTCCTCAAGTATAAATCCCTTGTACGGATCTTCCCTCACCTGTCTATTCATAATATCTGCATTCATAAAAGAAAAAACCTCGCTCAGCGCATATTGTCTTCCTTCGGTACTCATAAGACTTTCAAAGGAAACTAATTCATCAAATATCTTTATCCCCTTTCCGCCGAGAGATCCAACGGGCTTTATCACAAGCGTTTTGGGATTCGTCCTTTCTACCCATTCAGCAAAATCACTTTCTTTCCTTAATAATCCACCGTCAAGAAAAAAACCCTTTTCGGGATAGTAAAAACCATAAACTCTGGCAACAGCCAATTTTAGCTGTGAATAGAAAAGGTAAAATAGCAACTTATTTCCAAGTATTGAAGTCCACCGTCTGTTGTTGAGTACAGGTCTGAATCTCTTTTCTATTCTATCATTTGAAAGATAGAAAAGTCTTTGTTGCTTTATTCTATGTTTCCTGTCAAAACCATAAAGATGGTATTCAAGTGGGCTAAAACCATATTTAAGAGCAAGAGTAATCATATCAAGGACTTGGAAAAAAGTGCATTTCTTGGCAAGGGATTTCAGTGTTCTTAACTGTCTTATAAATTTCCTTGGCTTTGTAAGGTTTAACTTCATCGAGAAATATTACAACACATCTGAATTCAATTGTCAAGAAAATTTAGGTTACATCTCTGCAACTTTTATGTTTGACTTTGAACATAACTTTTGTTATATTCGAGTCAGCATGAAGAGAAACAACAAATGGAGATTTATAGATACAGGAGTGAGAACTGCTGCGGAAAATATGGCTCTTGATGATGCGATTCTCGAAGCACATTCAAAGGGTCTTATTCCAAACACTCTCAGATTTCTCCAGTTTAGCCCAAACGCTGTTCTTGTTGGTTACCATCAATCTGTGGATAAGGAAATAAGGGTAGATTTCTGTGAGAAAAGAGGAATAGAGATTAACAGAAGGATTACAGGAGGTGGTGCTCTCTACTTTGACAGCTCACAACTTGGATGGGAACTGTTTGCGTCAAAAGATGATTTAGATGTTTCTGTGGTGAACGAAGTACTTTTCGAAAAAATATGCCAAGGTGTTATCAAAGGTTTGAAAAAACTCGGACTCGATGCACGGTTCCGTCCAAAAAATGATATTGAAATTAGGGGAAGGAAAATTTCGGGAACAGGTGGAACAGAAGTGGGAAATTCTTTTATGTTTCAAGGAACACTGCTCGTTGACTTCGATGTTCACACAATGCTCAGAGCTCTGAGGATTCCTACAAAAAAGTTAGAAGATAAGGAGATAGATTCTGTAAAGGACAGGGTCACATGGTTATCCAAAGAGCTGGGTTCAGAACCCGATCTATCTACGCTAAAAAAATATATCACAGAAGGTTTTGAGGAAGTCTTCTCCGTCGAATTAAAAAAGGATAAACTAAGTAAGGTAGAGAAAACATTATTTGAAAAAAAACTGATAAAGACATCTTCAAAAGAATGGATTTATATGAGCAAATTAGATGAGGGCCAAGCATTATTTTCATCGCACAAGACTGAGGGTGGTCTTATTAAAGTATCACTTGTTCTTGCCAGACGAGCAAAAATAATCGAACAAATTATCATCACCGGAGATTTTTTTGCCTTCCCTGTAACAGGTATCTATGACCTCGAGGCAGCACTAAAAGGCATAAAGGCGGATTCTGAAAAAATAAGAAGAACAATTCTTGATTTTTTTGAGAAGGGTGATGTTAGAATAGTAGGGATAGAGCCAGGAGATATTGCAGTAACCATTGACAAAGCACTTTCAAAAATCAAGTATCTGCAGTATGGATTTAACCTTGATGAAGCAAACCATATCTTTACTGTTGTCGAATCATTTGAAGAAATCAGAAAAACCAAACCCGACCTTTTACTCCTACCCTATTGTTCAAAAGAAACCGACTGTGAATATAGATACAAGAAGGACTGCACAATATGCGGAAAATGCACAATTGGGGACGCCTATCAAATGGGACAAGACAATGATCTCATTCCCATATCGATTATTAGTTTCGAGGATCTGATAAAAACCCTCTTAAGATACAAAAAAAAGGATAAGAGAGCTTTCATAGGATGCTGCTGTGAACCATTTTATATAAAGCATGAAAAGGATTTCGAGAGGGCAGGTTTACCTGGAATACTCATAAATATTGACAACACCACTTGTTATGAACTTGGAGAAGAAAAGAAAGCCTATGCTGGTACTTTTGATAAAAAAACGGACTTAAGAGTTGATCTTCTCAAGAAAGTAATAGATTTGATGAATAATGGAAAAGTTTGATGTTTTAATAGTTGGAGCAGGGCCAGCCGGTTCTTCCTGTGCAGCCAAGATTGCTGAAGGTGGTTTCAAGGTCGCTATGGTTGAAAAGAAAACATCCATCGGAGAACCTGTACAGTGTGCAGAGTACATTCCAAAACTCTTCTTAAAAGAACTTGATATAAATACGGAGTTTATTTCGAACGAAGTTAATTCAATGAAAACATTTCTTGCTTTCCGAGAAAGTGCACAAACGCAATCACCTGGTTTTCTCATTGAAAGAAACATTTTTGACAGGATGCTTTGCCTTAATGCAATAAAAAAGGGAGCCAGGCTTTTTGCCGGTACGAAGGTAAGAAAAATTGAAGGCAATTATGTTATTGCTGACGGTCATACGGCTAATGAAACATTCGAAGCAGACATTATTGTAGGCGCTGATGGACCACTTTCAGTAGTAGGAAAATGGCTCGGCTTAACAAATCAATCATTTGTAAATTGCTATCAGGTTGAACTTCCTAAAAGACAAAACAGGAAATCAATAGAGGTTTACTTCTTTGACGAATGTCCTGCTGGATATGGATGGGTTTTTCCCAAAAAAGATACGCTGAATGTGGGCTGTGGAGTATCAATTAAGTTTAACAAGAATCCTTGTGAAGTGCTTGACAAACTCCTCAAACTCATAAAACTGGACAAGCACAGGGCAATCAGACTGACCAAAGGTTTGATCCCCACGGGCGGAATTCTCGCAAAAGTTGTCAAACAAAATGCTGTTCTTGTTGGCGATGCAGCCGGACTTGCGCATCCAATAACAGGAGCAGGGATTCCGCAGGCAGTGATTTCAGGAAAAAGGGCAGCAGAAGTTATCATTGATTCATTAAAAGCAAAAGACCTGAAAGTCTTAACAAGGTATGAAGAAAAAGTGAGGGAGCTGTGGGGTGATTACATAGGAATTGCGCAAGAGAGAAGGCAATACGCTGATAACAACTGGAACACTGAGCCTTTTGATGATACTGCAAGAAAAACCTGGGTTGCGTTTAAGGAATATTATGAAGAGGCACGGAAGTTCAATGAGCATATAACGGGCAAACACTAATAAGAAAACTGGCGTGGAAAACGGTTTTCCTGGTTTTATTGATTCTAAACCTGAAATGATGTTAACCGTGCAGTAACCGTGGCTAAGTATTTATGAACGGAGGTAATATGGAAAGTCCGGAATATATAAAGACAAGTATGGCTGCAGCAATGACACTCGGCTTGAAACAGGGAAAGTTTTATCGTAATGCAAAATTGTACTGTATAAATCTTCTCTTAACTTACTCTAATGGATGTGTTGGAAGATGTGCATACTGCGGTTTAAATAGAAAGCGACCTGGAAAATTCGAGAAAAAGAGTTTCATCCGTGTTGATTGGCCCACTTATGAAACCAGAGAAGTGATAAACAGAATGAACGAACACAGGGAGAACATCGAACGGGTCTGTATCTCAATGGTAACCAACAAGAGAGCGAAAAATGATGTACTCGTACTTACAAAAACGATACTGGATAGTGTTGATATTCCTGTTTCGGCACTGATAACACCAACTCTCCTTACAAAGGATGACCTAAAAGACCTGAAGAAATCAGGTGTCGAAAGGCTTGGCATAGCAATAGACCTGGCTACCGAAAAACTCTTCACTAAATTCAGAGCACCAGTCCACAAATGGGAAAAATACTGGTCACTTTTCAAGGAAGGCTTAGAGGTTTTTGGAGAAAGAATGATTGGAAGTCACTTTATGGTGGGAATGGGAGAAACTGAAAAACAAATGACACTGGCCATCCAAAAAATTTACGATATTGGTGGACTTACACATCTTTTTTCATTCTTCCCGGAGCCAAACTCTGAACTTGCACATCATCCTCAACCGCCAATTGACCAGTACAGAAGAATACAACTTGCAGGTTTTCTTATAGACCAAGGAATCTCAAACACCTTCAGGATGGAATTCGATGAAAACGAGCGAATAATTGGGTATGGAATAGATAATGAAAATCTCAAAAACACTATAAACAGTGGAAACCCGTTTATGACCAGCGGTTGCCCAGGTAAAGACGGTATGGTTGCCTGCAATAGACCTTTTGCAAATTCCCTTCCCGGACCTAATTTTAGAAACTTCCCTTTCATTCCAAACAAGAAGGATATCCAGAGGGTTAAAAATGAATTCTATAGAGAGAAGCACCTAGGTTGATGGTTACGACAGAAAGAGAATATCAGTGAAACTGAAAAGAGAATTAAACTTTGTCCAGGTTTTCAGTATTGCCTGTGGAGCAATGATAAGCTCTGGTATTTTTATCCTACCAGGTATTGCCCATGCAAAAGCCGGCCCAGCGGTTATCATTTCATATCTTCTCGCTGGAATTCTTGCAACAACCGGAATGCTAAGCCAGGCAGAACTTGTATCGGCTATGCCAAAAGCAGGAGGAACTTACTTTTATGTAACGAGAAGTCTTGGACCTGCCGTTGGAACCGTCGATGGACTTTTCACCTGGCTTTCACTTTCACTCAAGAGTGCTTTCGCACTTGTGGGAATGGCTGCTTTCACAATTCTTATTGTCGGAACTAGTATACACATTATCGCAGTCTTCTTCTGCATCATTTTCATAGCAATCAACCTCATTGGTATCAAAGAAGCAGGAAAAACCCAGGTTATCCTTGTTAGCGGATTGCTCGCATTAATGCTCTTCTATGTTTTTCGGGGTTTCCCAGCTGTTAATGTTCACAATTTCGACCCGTTTGCTCCAAACGGAGCTGCTGCTGTTTTCTCCACAGCAGGTTTTGTGTTCATTTCCTTCGGAGGGCTTTTGAAGATAGCAAGTATAGCAGAAGAAGTTAAAAACCCTGGGCGAACCATTCCTCTTGCAATGATTTTTTCTCTACTTGTTGTTACCATTCTATATATGCTTGTGATTTTTGTTACTTCAGGGGTTCTCGGTGCAGAGAAACTTGACCACTCGCTCACACCCATTTCAGATGCAGCAGGTGCATTTTTAGGTACGCCAGGCAGAATCCTCTTGAGTATTGCAGCAATCCTGGCTTTCATCTCGACCGCCAATGCAGGGATTATGTCTGCCTCAAGATACCCACTGGCACTAAGTAGGGATAACCTTCTCCCCGGATTCTTATCGAAAACCAATATGCGCTACAGGACACCTCATTTCTCAATCCTCCTAACCGGTTCCCTAATGATTATGTCTCTTTTCTTGAAACTAAATGTGCTTGTTAAGGCAGCTTCTACAGTCCTAATTCTCACTTATCTATTTTCCTGCATATCCATTATTATCCTGAGAGAAAGCCGTGTGCAGAACTATCGACCTGTATTTAAGAGCCCTTTATACCCCTGGATTCAGATAATCGGAATTATCGGTTTTGGATTTCTTATTTTCGGAATGGGGAAGGAAGCACTCGTTACGATTTTTGTTCTTTCAATCCTTGGATTCCTTGTGTACTTCCTCTATGGTCGCAAGAGAACCAAAATGCAGTATGCACTACTTCATATCGTTGAACGTGTTTCCGACAAACAACTTCTTACAAGTCGCTCTCTTGAGTCGGAACTGAAGGAAATTGTCATGGAACGCGATGATATCAAAAAAGACAGATTTGATACAATAATTGAAAAAAGTACTATATTGGATATAGAAAAGAAGATGGAAATCCATGAGTTCTTCAAGATCATTGCAGAAACATTGTCAGATAAAATCAATATGAAACCAGCAACCCTTCTCAAGTTGCTGTTGAAGAGGGAACAGCAAAGTAGCACTGCAATAAGAGGTGACCTTGCAATACCCCACATCATTATAGAGGGAAAAGAAATCTTCAGTATACTGGTTGCTCGCTGCAAACAAGGAATCTATTTTTCAAAATCTGCGCAAAATGTGCGAGCGATTTTTGTCATAATAGGAACAACGGATGAAAGGAATTTTCATCTTCGTGCTCTTGCATCAATTGCTCAAATTGTTCAGGAACCTGATTTTGAGAAAAAATGGCGAGATGCTAAGGATTCCGAAGCGCTGCGGGACATCATACTGTTGGGGAAAAGAAGGAGATGAGAAAAAAAATAGTCGACTCCACTTTAATTGAGGATAATCTAAAAACATCCTATGAGATAAGAGACAGAAATTTCTCTTCCGATATCTATTTTTTTGCTCCAACTCTGAAGAAATATGAGTCAAAAACATTCTGCAATTCAGATAAACCTGTCTTTGTTCCCATTTCTTTAACAGGTTCTTCATGCGCTCTAAATTGTAAACACTGTGGAGGTAAATTGCTGGAATCTATGTACTGCGTCGATTCAAACGATGAGTTGATACAACTCGTTCACAAACTCCACAAAAATGGTCTCAAAGGACTGTTGATCACCGGTGGTTCTTGCATCGATGGTAGTATTCCCATGAAACCTTTTCTTCCAACCTTAAGAAAACTCAAAGAGGATTTGAACATCCAGCTTGCAGCACATACAGGACTTGTAGATAAAGAAACAGCAAACAAAATGAGAGGAGTTTTTGATATAGCAATGATGGATATAATTGGTAGACAGGAAACAATACAGGAAATATATAATCTCCATAGGAAACCCGAAGACTTCTACAAATCCCTCGAAAACATATTAGACCAGGGGATTTCAATTGTTCCACATATAGTTATAGGACTTCATTATGGAAACATATTGGGTGAATTCGATGCCCTTGAAAAATTAACCTCCTATGATCTATCCACACTCGTTTTCGTCATTCTGGAAAATCTAAAGAACACGGTTTTTGATAAGATGAAAATCAAACCTCCACCCGTTACTGAAATAAGAGAACTTTTCAAACTTGGAAGACTAAGTTTCCCTGAAACACCTGTTCTTTTGGGTTGTGCAAAACCGGGCGGTGAAATGGAAAGAAAAATCGATAGAGTTGCAATAATGGCAGGATTCAACGGAATTGCTTACCCTTGCGATGACGCCATAGATTTTTCAAAAAGACTCGGTCTCAATGTGCAATTCTCTGAATACTGTTGCTCTTTTGTTTTTAAACTTATAGAATCCTAAGACTCATTTGAGAAACACTTATCTTTTCTTATCTTTGCACTCGCAATAAGCATCATTTCATCCAGCTCCCATTTTCGAGGTGGAAAAACATTCGTCAAATTCTCTTCATCTTGACTCCAAAGAACCCTGCCATTGCGAACACCATAAGTCCAGGTTATCCCCACTCCTAAATTTAGAACAAGGGTTCCCTTTACTTCCCAGGTTTCAGAAATCTTTTTAAGAGAATTAAATATTATCCTCAAGTTTGTAATCTTTCCCTGAAGTTCAGCACCTCTTTCGAAATCTCTTATTCCGACCAACCTATTTTTTTCTCTCTCGAGTTTCTTGACAACACCAATATTTTTTCCGCTTAAGAATTCAATCATATCATCAATCCTCCTTGAGTAGTCAGACGGACTAACACCACCTCTACAAGGTGCATCACATTTTCCCATTTCCTCTAAAGGACACGAAAAAAGTCTGAGACTATCGTCAAGGTTCCTTCTACAAGGTCTTATCCCAAAAACCTCTTTTATGAATTTGATGTTCTCTCTTATTTTATATTCCTTCTTGAACGGACCGAAATACGGATTACCATCATTTCTAACCTCGTCCACAATTTTGATTGTAGGATAGGAAATATCCTTTTGAACAACCAGGTAAACGTAATTCTGATATTCTTTGATTTGCTTATTGTAAGGAGGAAGCTCGCTCCGAATCAAACTCATCTCCAGGAACAGCGCCGAAAATTCATCTCCCGTCGTTATTATTTCAACCTTCATTACCTGTTTTAACCAGAAGTAAAAACCACCATTACTTTTTTTCTTATTCCTCAGGTGAGAGATAAGCCGTACCTTAAGGTTGTTCGCCTTTCCAATGTAAAACACTCTGTCGTCCTGATTCAATAACATATAAACACCTGATTGAATCGGAACATTCTTGATACTTTCCTCTGTAAATGAGAATCTTTTTTTAAAGTTTTCAATTTCAATGGAATATGGCATAGAACGTATTTCTTCTGATTTATCTTCCCTTTGTGAGTAAAACCTCTTCTTTTTGTCTTTAAGTATTACGAGATTCTCTTTTCTGAATTCTATTTTGACATCATCCCTTTTCTTTTTGTAAAGATAGAGAGGGATTTTCTTTAAGACTTCTAATTCCATCTCGCCCTCTAAATGAAACCTTAGTACCGAGTGAGGCTTCAAATTACTGATTTTCTCTTCAAGCAACTTTGCAATTTCTTCACCTGAGTGCCCTGTTACGCTAACCTTCGCACGAAACATAGATGTGCATGAAAGCTTGTGGAATTTCGGGTGAATAATTCCATGCTCAATGGTCGTGACATAATATCCTTTATCTTCTTCCATTTCTTGAAAACTAACTCTTTCAGTGGAACCTGCATAGCAAATAGTCGGTTCTTTTGTCTTTAGTATCTGCGGTTTGTGGATATGACCACAGGCAACATAATTGAATCCCTGGGGAATATCGGAAATGCTAACAACATTTTCACCATTTCTAAATGTGAAGTCCTTCCTTCCTACTTTTGCCCCCTCAAAAGTTTGATGACAGAGAAGTATATCGGTCGTGCCTTTTTTCCTTTTCCACCCAGTTTGCCCTAAGATTTTCTTAAAGACCTTTCTTGCCCCATATCTTATAAAAGGAAAACCGACAATAACAACATTTTCCTCTCTTATAGTAAATTCAATCTTCAAAGGTTTACTGAATATATGAATGTTATCCCCAGCAAGCAGCAAACCACCAGGAATGTGTTCACGCTCATGATTTCCGGGAACAATAAAAATAGGAATATTTTTCCCGGCGATTATTCTCAAAGGAACCATCGCTCTTCCAATAATATCCATGTTGATATGCCGCTTATCAAAAAGGTCTCCTGAGTGAAGAACAAAGTCAACTTTCTCCTGGAGCGCTGGTTCAAGAGCCTTGTAATAGTTCTTGACAAAACATTCACCCCGCCAGTTTTTCGGCGGGGTGCGGTAAAGAGGCATACATTCACCAAGATGTGAATCTGAAAGATGAAGAAATTTAATCATCCGTTTACATAGGATTCAGGTTTTAAGAAATATTGCTAATCAAAGAGACCTTTTAGATCATCTTTGTACTTTTCCAAAATCTTTACGTTCTTTCCGAGAATTTTAGTCTCATCCGAGTTTTTCGTTTCCTCTAACTCTTTGATGCTTTCTTCCATCTCTTTTTTGGATTCCTCGGGTAGATTTGGCGACTTGAGAACCTGCTTCATCTGTTCGATCTGGGCATCATAGAACTTACCTGGACCTCCCAATGCCATCATTCCATATGAAGACATAATCTTGGCATATGTTTCAAAGAACGTATCCATTGTGAATCCATATGGTTTAAGCATCTTGTCTAATTTCTTCACGGATTTAACCGCCTGGCTGCTGGTTCTCATCGCTTTCAATACATTCTTGTCTGAACCTGCAAATTTCTTTCCAAGTTTCTCGGATTCCGTTTTAAAAGCGGGGAATGCCTTTATGAAATTCTGCACTTCTTTTTCGGTAAGTAACATATCCTGTGCGTCAGTTGATTCCCCCACTTCCCCCGATTTCTTGGTTACATCTTCTGCCGGGGATTTCTCACTCTTTTTGCAGTTCACAAACAGCAAAGAGATAAGAAGTGATACGATGAAAATTAATGTAAGCCTTTTCATACAAACACCTCCTTCGGTTATTACTCAAAAGGTTACAGAAAACCAAACGAATTCCATTCAAGAATCCACTGCAACCTCGGTTCTACTGAAAATAGCATACTTTCTTTCAAATATCAAGCAAAAAAAGCAAATGGAAATTTAGAAACTGTTCGAAAGTGTTTTTAACTCAGCACCATATTTTTTGACAATAATTATATTTTTTCTGTAAGCTATTGCCTCTTCTGTTTTTCCTTCTTCCTCCATTTCCTTGATAAGTTCCTTCATCTGCTCCTTCTGCTCTTCATCAATATAAGGTTTTTCCAGCAAATCTTTCATTCTCCTTACCTCATTCTTTGATGATTTGTTTGTTTGCAATTTCATCATATAATTATATGTTCCCATAATCTTCCCATAAGTTGAAATAAGTCCTCCAATGTCAAAACCATAGGGTCTCAAGCTGTTGTTGATTCCTTCCACATCTTCTGGAATCCTTTCCCTGGCCATAAGTGCAGCAAAGATATTTCTGTTTGCTCCTTCAAGTTCGCCTCCTTTTTCCTTCATCAAATCTCTGATAGCAGAAATCGCTCCCAGGAAAGATTGAACTTCATCTTCCGCTAAAACAAGGCTTCCATCATCACTAAATTTCAGTTCTCGTTTAGCCTGTTTTGCAGCAACGGCTTTACCGCTTGCCTTTTCCTCTTTGCAGCTCATAACACCAAACAAAAAAAGACATAACAAAATCACCAAAAAAACTGATATATGCAACCGATTGATGCGAATTATCACCAATCTTCCTTTCGAAACTGCAAGCAATCTTTCATAATTTTCCCTGCCATTCTGTGTATATTTCTTCAATTTTCTTTATAACTTCCCTGTAATCTTTGCTCGCCATAAGTTCAAAACAAAGAATCCCATCAAAATCCAGAACTTTTGCTCCACGAAGGAAATCTTCCCAATCAACATTTCCCTCATAAGGAACCAAATGATCATCATTCTTTCCAAAATTATCACTCACATGAATCTGTCTGATATTCTCACCTAAGATTCTTATTCCTTCACTCATCTTCATTCCATACAAGTTAAGATGACTCGTATCAAGACAGAACCCACCCTTTCCATTGGTCCATTCGAGCATAGTCTTAAGCTCGTTCGGATTATCACCAACTTTTCCTGGTTGTGTGTTCTCAATAAGAGTCCTCACTCCCCAATCTCCTGAGAATTCTGCAATCTCGGTTAAACTCTTTTTCAACTCCTCTAACTGACCTTCTCCTTTTCTTTCTTCACCAGGGTGAACCACAACATACTCTGCTGCAAGCCTGTTTGCAATGACGATAGCCTTTTCCACCTCTCTAACAGACCTGACCCTATTCCATTCGTCCATATCTGATATGTCGATACCTGACGGAGCATGAAGCGAGAGAATCTTCACCTTTTCTTTCTTTGCTCTCTTCTTCAATTCTTTTATCTCATCATCTTCGTTGTAATCAAAATGGGATTCCTTTAACCTGAGTTCAATACCATCAATATGCTCTCCCTTCAGTTGAGGAAGCACATCAAAAATGTGATTACCATAGAAAAGTGTGGTTGATATAGTAAGTTTCATATTTTAGTTAATAGTCATTAGCGTTAATTTGGTTTATTTGTTTGGTTAGTTAATTTGTCATTGCGAGTTCTCTTACATTTTGACAAACGAAGCAATCTCATACTGACCCATAAATACCACTGCGAAGCAGCTACAACCGCCTGCAAGGCTCATACCGTTCATTGCAGATGAACACAAACCGTCCTGAGATAATCAAGGGACTCCAACCGTTCAAAAGGAACTCATCCCGTTTGCCCCTTTACTTCTTGATAGAGTTCTCTCGCTCTATATGAACTGCGCACAAACGGTCCTGATGCCACTGCCGCAAAACCCTTTTCAAGCCCAACTTCCTTATATCTATCAAACTCCTCCGGTGTTACATATCTATCCACATTGTGGTGCAACCGTGTGGGCCTTAAGTACTGTCCAATGGTCAGAACCTGAACACCTGCATTAAGAAGGTCATCTATCGCTTTATAAACCTCTTCTTCCCTCTCACCCAATCCTACCATCATACCCGACTTTGTTAGAATCTCATCGTTCTTTTCTTTCACCCTTGAGAGCAAATTCAAGGAACGTTCATAGTTTGCCTGCGGTCTTACTTCTTTATAGAGTCTTTCAATGGTTTCGATATTATGATTGATAACTTCTGGTTTTTCTTCAATCACCCTATCAATAAAATCTGTATTACCATTAAAATCAGGGATGAGCACCTCTATCGTTACTCTTTCGTTTATCTTCCTTACCGCATCGATAGTTCTAACATAATGTTCTGCTCCACCGTCCGCAATGTCATCCCTTGTCACCGAAGTAATTACCGTATGCTGTAAGCCAAGGTCCCTCACCATCTCGGCAACCCGCTGCGGCTCATCCGAATCAAGGGGTTCAGGAATTCCGTTGTCAACAGCACAGAAACTGCAATTTCTCGTGCATATTGCACCCATAAGAAGAAAGGTTGCTGTCTTTCCGTTGAAGCAGGTGCCTATGTTCGGGCACTGTGCTTCCTCGCAAACCGTGAAGATGCTCTTTACTTTGAGTGTATGCAGAAGTTCCTTGCTTTTTTCCCGGTCCTTCAGTCCACTAACTATCCACTCAGGAATTATCATCAGCAAGTTGATTCTTGTCTTTGAGTTCAAGAACTAGCATCTTATGTTTTGATATTTCCTCTTCACCGAATATACCAAAAGAAAGTATGAGGAGTTCATCTCCAATATCTCCGAGCAATGCCGTCCCACCGTTCAAACCTATAATTCCCTTCCCTTTTTCCCCATATATCACATAGGTTTCGAACCTGTTGCCATTATTCAAATTGACAACAAGCACTTTCTCCGCTGGATAGAGATGAACCTTTTTTGCTATCTCTTCACTGATGGTTATACTTCCTTCGTAGTGAAGATTTATTTCGGTAACAAAAGCATTCTTGATTTTTGACCTACATAGTTCAATAAGCATATAAAAACCTCCAGAAACAAAATACTACATTTTCAAAATTTGTCAAGAGAAAAAAGTGCAATTTTTGCACTTCTGTAACTTTTAGAAATGTAGTAACTTAACGAAATATTTGGAAGAGAAGTGCAATTTTTGCACTTTTATTTCACTCCTTTTACTCCTCTCGATTTATAACTTGCTTAATTTATAGACTTAATAAAAGCTCGGAACTGGGGCACACTTTATGCTATTAGTTTCTATAGAAAGAAGTTTGATATGGAGGAAGATATGAGAAAAATAATCGTAATAGTGCTTTTGCTAATCCTATCGTCTTTGGAACTCTTTGGAATGCCGCCAAAACCTGGAATTCCTCAACCAGTTTTTCCAGAGGGCGTTGAGAAACCAAATAAGTTAGCGGTAAAACCAGGTGCAAACAAGGCGACCTGGAACTGTCTTGTGATACTAATTGATTACGCCAATACTTCACCTACCCAGTCCGTTGCTTCTTTCAACAATATGATGTTTGGCACATGGACACCCGGAAGCGTTGCCGATTACTACAATGAAGTTTCCTATGGCCAGTTTTCCATTACGGGACCCGTTGTAGGCTGGTATGAAGCAGCTAACAACAATACATACTATACCGCAGGTGGGGGCTATGGAACCGGAACATATCCTCAGAATGCACCTAGATTGGTTGAGGAGGCAGTAGATGCTGCTCAGGCAGCAGGAGTAAACTTCTCCCTGTATGACAACGATAATGACGGACAGGTTGAATCTATGTTTATTGTGCACAGGGGACCGGGAGCAGAAGAAACAGGAAGCACCAATGATATCTGGTCTCACAAGTGGGCAATTTCAAGCGGAGGGGGAACAGCAAGGTATTACGATGGAAAGTGGATTAACATTTATTCGATAGAACCCGAAATACACAGCGACGGCAGTCATATCGATATTGGAGTTTTTTGTCATGAATATGCGCACCTGTTAGGTCTTCCTGATCTCTACGATTATAATAATGGGAGCTGGTCAGTGATAAACGATGCAAATGACAATCCTGTCTGTGACTGGGATTTAATGGCAAGTGGCTCATGGGGCAACGGTGACGGTTCAATTCCAAGCCACTTTACTGCCTGGTCAAAATGGCAACTGGGGTGGATAAACCCGACGCAGGCTCTGATAAATAATTCTGCAAGTACAACAATTTATGATATTGAAGAGTATCAGAACTCTATATCAAATCCTTCATTCCTCATCGTATATCCAAACAACAACCCGTTATCAAATCAGTATTTCATTTTAGAATACAGGAGAACCGAATCAAGGGCAACAAATAACCTTTTCGACCACTACGACTCCGATTACTGGTCCAGCAGTCCTGCATTGCAATTAGACCAGGGCCTACTTATTACCCATATCGATGATACACAGCCCGATGGAGGAGGCAGATGGAATGATGGTTCGCCGAACAATTCAAATTACGGGATATGGGTTGAAGCAGCGGGTTATAATCCTGCATATAATAATGCTGGATTTCCCGAATGGACATTTCAAAGCGGACTTGGATACGAGATTAAGACAGGAGCTGCATTCGGGGACGTTGTTGATCAGATGGACTTCGGAAATAATCTACCTATTAGCAGCGCAGGTTGGTACTGGCCTAACAGCCGTCGCTACAATGGTTCAAACACCGGTATAGAAATTCTTGATATTGGTGTGGCTGACCCACCTGGAGGTCCAACTATGAGTATGAAAGGACTTGAAATACCCACAGTTTCCATTGAACTCTCCTCGTTTACAGCAAAAACGTCTTTGAAAGGTGTATTACTGCAATGGAGAACTGAATCTGAATACAATACATTTAAGTGGTTGGTTGAAAGAACGAAGGCATCAAGAAAAGAGTATGAACAAATTTCAACAGTCGAATCGAAAGGGAACAGTCCGAAACATGCAATTTACAGATTTGAAGATGAAGGTGTGAAAAACGGTGAAATGTACTTGTACAGATTAAAAAGAATAGATAAGAATGGAATTGCAAAAATCTTTGGTCCCATTTCAGCAAAGACACGTACTTTTTTGGAAAAAATCTCCAGAATATATCCACAACCTTTTAATGAAAAAGTCACTTTTGAGTACCGGATAATGGAAAACACAATTTCAAGTCTAAGTATATACTCGTCCGCTGGAAGGCTTATTAGAATCCTTGACAAGAGAAAAGTTGAACCTGGAACTTATAAAATCACATGGGATGGCCGGGATAAACAAAACAAGAAACTCCCAGCCGGCGTTTATTTCTGCAAACTCACCACTGACCAATCAAGTTCAATTGCAAAAATTATCAAGATTGAATAATTGGACTACTTAGTTTAAAGTCCCTATCCAGCATGCTGCCTATCTTTTCCCTCATCTCTCTTAACGCCTTGCTCTGGTAGTGCTCCCTACTTTTTACTGCTCCCGTGGAGCATAATGCTCCTAACCCCTTACTCTATGCGCTGTGCCCTACCGAAAAAATATATTGACATTATATGACTTCTTTGGTATAAGACTGACAACGGGGTCGTAGTTCAGTTTTGGTTAGAACGCCGGCCTGTCACGCCGGAGGTCGCGAGTTCGAGTCTCGTCGGCCCCGCTTTCTTTAGGTAAAAAAGGAGGTTGTATGAGAAGGAGTCTTTTGATAGTCACTAGTGTTGCGCTTATCCTGCTTGTTGTCTCGAGTTCCGCACCTGCTTTCGAAACTGAACGAATTGGTGTTCGCGGTGGAATTGGTACGGATATCAATTTAGGAGTGGCATTCGGAGGAGGAGCTAATTTTCTGCTTGCCGGAAAGAGCCCCCTTGAATTGGGAGCTCTTATTTTCAGCAACCATTCAAGGGAAACAACAACAACTGACTTTCACGAATATATTGAATCAACAGATATTTTGGTCATCGGAATAACGGGCAATTACCTTTTTGGTTACATGCCTGCTAAATCGAGCACCTTCTTTGTGGCAGGAAGTGGACTGGGCATAATGAATGTTAACTGGGAAGAAAAAAGCTATACAGACGAAAGCTTAGGAGAGCATCTTGATGGAGGTGGAAGCAAGCAGACAGCAGATGGTTCCGCAGCCGGATTGATAATGAATGTTGGAGTAGGAAAAAACTTTACTCCTAAATTCGATGTTCGTTTTGAGATTCCCATCTTAATAATGACTTCAACACCGGGGGAGGCTTCATCCATTGTCCCGACACTTACGCTAACAGCAGGTGTCAGCTTTTAGTATAGCTTAAGTATCTTGAAGCTTAACACCAACTCGTCAACTCCTTTTTTGTAATTATTAAGTAACTCTCCTTACTATCTCTTTTTTCTACTCAATATCCAAAGGCGGTCCATCAAAAGATATTAAGAGCATATCATTCACCTCCTTTCCAGGTAAAAAGTAGGACGTCTTGCGTCTCCCCTCCGAAAAAACACTTGACAAATCCACGGCAAAGTTACATAATGCAGCAGAGGTAAAATGAAAAATCGAATAATAGCAATGGCGGTAGGAATTATCCTGCTCCTGTTTTGTTCTCTCCTCGCTCAGGCTCCTGATACCCTCTGGACAAGGACGTTTGGGGGAGATTCTGGTGATATAGGATCTTCAGTTCAACAAACACTTGATGGAGGCTACATTGCTGTTGGAGGAACAAGTTCATTTGGTAATGGAAAAACGGATGCTTATTTAATTAAAATGGATATGAACGGAGACTTCTTGTGGTCAAAGACTTACGGTGGACTTGCAGCGGATTGGGGATCCGCTGTTCAACAGACTCTCGATGGTGGATATATCATAGCTGGAGGGACTTCCTCTTTTGGAGGAGGATTGAATGATGTTTTGCTAATCAAAACAGATTCATCTGGAGATACCATATGGACAAAGACATATGGGGGTAATGGCTTTGATTTCTCTAGATCAGTTGATGCAACATCAGATGGTGGATATATAATTGCGGGTGGCACAACATCTTTTGGTGCAGGATGGTATGATGTCTACCTAGTTAAGACTGATTCGCTTGGAAATTTATTATGGTCTAAAACCTTCGGTGGAGTTGATGAAGACATTGCTTTTTCAGTTCAACAAACATTTGATAACGGATACATTATTGGTGGGTACACAGATTATGGTAGTGGCAATTCTTCAGCTTATTTGGTAAAAACAGATTCATTTGGCGATACAATGTGGACAAAAAAATATGGTGGTCCCAACTGTGATCAAGGATATTCATCAATAATTACCAGTGATAATGGCTACATTATTGTTGGCGAAACATCATCTTTTGGTCCAGGCTGATCAAATATATATATTGTAAAAACTGATGAATTGGGTGATACAATGTGGACTGCTGCATATGGAGGTAATGAAATAGAGCAAGGATATTCTGTATGCGAAATCACTAACAGTGGTTATGCCATAGCAGGATATACTGATTCATATGGTTCAGGTAATGGAGATTTCTACCTATTAAGGACAAATGAAGATGGAGATACTCTCTGGACAAAGACCTTTGGCGGAAATCAATGGGAATATGCTCTCTCTATTCAAAGTTCATCCGATGGGGGATACATAATTACGGGATATACAGAATCATATGGACAAGGTAATGGCGATGTTTATTTAGTAAAAACAGCAGAAGATCCTGCTAATGTTAATGAAGAACTTGATCATAAACCGTTGTTAAATAATTTGCGAATATTCATCTCCCCAAATCCTTTCACAACGGTCACTAGCTTCAAATTTATTGGGACAAATAAAAAAATTAAATACAACCTCACCATCTACGACGCAAGTGGACGGTTGGTGAAGTCAGTTAAACTAACTACGAATTCATGTCAACTCGGCGCTGATCTGGTGCCAGGCATCTACTTCCTCAAACTCAAAGTTGGGGAATGTACCGAGACCAAGAAAATAATCAAAATCCGCTAGTTACTGCCAATTCCACTGCCTTCTTCACATAAACATAATTCTTCCACCCTCTCTCCTTCGACTGCGCTCAGGACAAGTTTCTTTTCTCCCCCATCAAGGGGGAGAAGGTATGTGGGAGAAAGAAAAAGTGGCGAAATCCTTCGACAGGCTCAGGACTCAATGGGTGGTGAGTGCGCCGAAGTGCCTCTTAGAATTATGCCTTTCATAACCCGGTGCTGAGCGAAGTCGAAGTGCCTCTTAGAATTATGCCTTTCATAACCCGGTGCTGAGCGAAGTCGAATTACTCTTTTCGTTGCCCACGCTTTTACTTTTTTTCAACCTTTTTCGCTGTTCTGTTCTGAATTCATAAAAAATCTATATTTCTCAACCAGTTTTGGGATGATTTTGTGGGCATTTTCGACCAAATTGGCTTCACTCTCATCGAAAAGAAAAGGTCTTAATACATCAGCCTGTTTGGTTAATTCATCTGCCGGAAACGCTTGTACTCTGTTAACAATGGTGTTAAGAGGTTCCTGATCTATTCCAAGTCTCTTCAAGGTTTTTACATCTATTGGAAATCTATTAGACAACATAAATATGATATCATAGAGATGTCTACCTCTTCTCTTTCTCATTAACGCATCGATTTTATCTGCAAATTGTGTAGACCTGTCGGTACATAAACAGGGAAAAGTTTCTCCAAATCCCGATACCACTTCTGTTTCACCCTTTATTTTTACCTTTTTGATATTCACTTCCAATTTTAAGAGAATTCCTTCTTTCTTAGAATATTTTGAAACAATATTATACTGTTTCTCAATCTCCTGAAAAATGAGCTTTGCTACTAAAATGCTGTTCCAGTGTGCGAACTGAATCCTGAATTTGATTCCCACCCTCCCCAATTCAACCTTCAGATTTTCTGCAAATTGCTCGAATTCACTTTTAGTAATGTTCGAGGCATTAAAATCCAGATCCTCTGAGAATCTCTTTAAGTTATGAATTAGTCGTAAACATGTCCCGCCAGTAAAATATAGTTTCTTTCCCCGCCCATTCCTGTAGATTCCCTTAAGTATTAATATCTGGAGATACTCTCTAAGTACTCCTCGCATTTTCGTAGATAGTATGCCTAAAAATTTTGCCTGTTCAACCAACGCATCATATGTTAACATATAATTCTCCTATATTGATTTTGAACAACTTTGCATAGTTTTCTACTTTCCTCCTGTCAAACTTCCTGATTAAGTCGATATCCAGTCTTTCGCCACTAAATTTGAATTCCTTTTGGGGACGATGAAACCTGAAATACAAATAGTCAATAAAAGCTTTCTCCGGTTCAGCAATAAGAACTTCAAAATCCCGATGATTTTCCACAAGATAACCCGTAAAAGCATCTGTGCCTATTGTGTGATAAATAAAAAGACCATGCTTATTCTTGAACCTTCTTGTGGGTTTTGTTGTAATCGACGTTACTGCCATAGAAATTTCGGGAATAATACTGTAGTGGGACAATGCAGTTTCGAGAGAAACATAAGAAGGACCATAGAGTTTATTGGCAACATAGACATCCGGAATCATAAATTCCCTGGGATATGCAAGCTCATAAAGTCCTCTTTTCAGGGAATGAATCCATCCTTTTTTCTTCCATCGGTAAATCAGCTTCTTAAGATTCTCATCCTTCTCGGTCGGATAAAATAAGGATAAGTCACCAATGGAGAAAATATAGTAATTATTGCTTTCTAATGTCCTATAAACCTCGCTAAATTTCATTTCACTTAGTCCACTTTATTGTCAACTAACTGAAATGATAATATATGTGATTGTGTCTTTTGTCAAGTTTTATTTTGTGGTTCTAAGAAGTGCCGACTACCTTGGCTCAAGCTGGTCAAAGGGAAAACTGAAAATATCTATGACCTTAATGTTGCAAGCATTCTTGTAGGATTTTCTAACAAACCCAGGGCATTGTCAGTACCCAGAACAACAATGTCGGCACTTGATATTGCTTTCGCAGACGCTCCTTCAGCGTCGATTACGCATATTCCAAGTGCTGCCGTCTTCAGCATAAGTGCATCATTAGCCCCATTTCCCAATGCAAGGGTTTCCCCCTCCCCAATGCTCTTTACAAACTTCTCTTTCTGCTCCGCTTCTCCCGGTGGGGTCACTCTGTGGATGCTTATACCCGTATTTTGCATCTCTTTTTCTATAGTTCCATAGGTATCTGCTGTAATAATATGGGTCTTTGTATTCTTTGCCAGTTGTTGAAGCCTTTTCTTAACATTTTCATCAATTTTTCCACCCAGTGCAAGTGTCCCGTTGACATCAAAGACTATACTCTTTATCCTGAACTCTCCTTTTCCGGGAATTGCTAATTCAATCATTTATCCTCCATTTCCTGCTTAAACCTAATATTTTCTCTCAACAAATCGCTATGTATAAACTAAATCACAAAATCCAATGCGTTTATCATTAACGGACTATATAAGATTCAAATCTCATTGTCAACCCTTTTCAGACTAAAATCTCTATATCTTTCATAAAAAAAACAAAACATAACAGTATTTTACATAAAAATTTCTTATTTGACAAAACATATTTCTTAATGTATACTTATTTTATGAACATAGTCAGGACTCTTGAAACATTCTGCGCCGTTATTGAGACAGGAAGTTTCTCAAGTGCGGCAAACAGAATGTTCTTGAGTCAACCATCCATTAGCACCCAAATTAAGGAACTTGAAAAATATTATGGAACAACACTCGTGAACCGCTCAAGGGAAAGAATCACACTGACTGACTCGGGAAAACTACTTTATCAATATGCAAAAGAGCTCATCCGACTTGCGCAGAAGACGCGAAATGTGATTGATGATATTAAAAACCTTTTGCGTGGTGATATAAAGATTGGAGCAAGCACCGTACCAGGAACATATTTACTTCCAGCAGTAGTTAAACGGTTTAGGAACCAACATCCTGGAATTGAAATATCTCTCCGAATTGGTGATTCCTCTGTCATTATAAAGGATGTTTTTGACAGACTCGTCGACTTTGGCATAGTTGGAGAGAAAACAAGAAAACAGGGTCTCAATTTTCAAAAGTTGATGAAGGACAATATCGTTCTAATTGCCCCACCTTCTATGAAGAGGAAAAAAATACCACTTGAGAAATTGACTGAAATTCCGCTTATTTTCAGAGAGACAGGTTCCGGCACAAGGCTTGCAGTTGTTCAGGTTCTTGCAAAGAAGAAACTTCTCGCCAAGAAGCTCAATACAGTTATCGAGATGGGAAGCACAGAAGCAGTTAAACAGGCAGTCATTGCAGGAATCGGCGCATCATTTGTTTCAGAAATAACAATCAAGAACGAACTAAAGCTGGGACTAATCAAGAAAGTGGAAATCCCGGGTCTAAAAATACAGCGCCACTTCTGGCTCGTAAAAAGGTCAGGGGAGACAACCAATAGGGCAAGTACCGCTCTTTACAATTTTATAAGAAGCCGAAATTTACAATGAATTTCCTTTTTACCTTCGAGAGCATTCACTATGTGATGATTGCCGAAGAAATTCTAAAAGCAGAAAACATCGACTATCATCTGGTCCCAACCCCGGAAACTATTTCAATAGAATGCAGTATGTCACTGGAGGTAGATGATACACTGAAAGACAAAGCAGTAGCAACTCTAAAAGATAAGGGCCTTGATTCGTTTAAGATCTATGAAAAAAAATGAGAGAAAGAGGAGACCTTATGGAGAAAAAGATCGATGCAAGAGATTTACCCTGTCCACAACCCGTTGTATTGACAAAGAAAGCACTTGAGGATATGGACGAGGGAGTCGTTGAAGTTACCGTGGATAATGAGCCTGCTTCAGAGAATGTATCAAGACTGGCACAAAATTCTAACTGTAAAGTCGAAGTGAAAAGGGAGCAAAATAATTTCAGGATTATAATAAAAAAGGGAAAGGATGACATTCAAAAAACCTCAAAACAGAAAAAAACGATTTCTGTTTTTGTAACATCAGATACGATCGGGAAAGGAGATGATACTCTGGGAAAGATCCTCATTAGAGCATTCTTCCCCACTCTTCTCGAAATAGAACCTAAACCCAGCAAACTTATCTTTATGAATGCTGGAGTTAAGTTAACTGTCGAAGATTCAGAAGTACTTGGTAGCCTCGAAGAATTACAGAAAAATGGCTTTGAAATACTGGTCTGTGGCACCTGCCTAGATTTTTTCAACATTAAAAACAGAATAAAGGTGGGCCGAATCTCAAATATGTTTGAAATAATGAACACCCTGATGAATTCAGATAGAATAATTTCTATCTAGATTCTTTAAAAGCGGAGGAATTTAAATGAGCGAACAGGATATCAGACTAACACAATATACTAAATTTTCGGGCTGAGCAGCAAAATTGGGTCCAGGGTACCTGGACAGAGCACTTTGCGGCTTGAAACAGAAAAAAGACCCCAATCTCCTCAGCGGATTTGATAGCGCTGAAGATGCTGGAATTTACAAACTCACCGATGACATTGCTATTGTTCAGAGCGTCGATTACTTCCCACCCATCGTTGATGACCCGTTCGATTTTGGACAAATAGCAGTTGCGAATGCCTTGAGCGACATATATGCAATGGGCGCAAAGCCACTAACAGCGCTTAATATTGTCTCCTTTCCAAAAAAGAAGCTCGATATTGAGGTTTTAAGAGAAATACTTGAAGGTGGTTTGAGGAAATTAAATGAAGCACAGGTGACGCTTGTTGGAGGACACAGCATTGAAGATGAAGAGCTGAAATATGGGTTGGCTGTTACAGGAGTTGTACACCCAGACAAAATCTTGAGGAATAAGGGAATTACCGTTGGTGAAAAAATTATCCTCACAAAGCCAATTGGAACAGGCATTATCAATACTGCCCTTAAGGCTGGAATGGCTTCTTCTAAAGCAATTCGCGACGTGACAGAATCAATGAAAACACTGAATAGAAAGGCTTCCGAAGTAATACAGGAATTAGGCGTTGGCGCAGTTACAGATGTAACGGGTTTTGGACTTTTAGGTCACCTTTATGAGATGGTTTGCAATGAAAATGCGGGAGCCACTGTCTTTGCTGAAAAAGTGCCAATTTTCGATGAGACTGAAAAATTCGCAAAAATGGGCATCGTACCAGCGGGTACACATGCTAATAAGAAGGCAAGACAAATCTTCGTTACCACTGAGAAGGAAATAGAATCCTATCTTCTGGATATTCTCTTCGATGCACAGACATCAGGAGGACTATTATTTACTGTAGAAGAACAGAAAGCTGACAAAGCAATTAGACTCTTGAGACAAAATGGTGTTTTGAAAGCTACAATTATTGGTGAGATTACATCTCTACCCAGGGGAGGAATATTAATTAAATAGAATAAAACTAATCTATAGCAGCAGCCCCTATTTCAACATTCTTTGTTGCATCTCTTATTATATATATCCTATCATTATTGCTTTTCGGGTCAACAGGAATAACAAAAAAACCTCTCTTGTTCTTGTTATAGACAAAACTCACTCCCCTGATGATTTCACCATCCTCGAATTCAATCTTGATCTTTAGCCCTTGCATTTTTTTGTTTTCCACTTCTTGGAACTTCTTTCTCTCACTGTAATCCTTATCTCCATCAAGTTGCTTGACAAAAAAAACCGCTTTAAGGTCACGAATCCATATCTCATTAACCTCACCCTTATCTTTCTCCTTTTCCGAATGAAGATGAAACATATCTTTTACTGCTGTAAAATCAAGCGTGTAACCTTTTAGTAATCTTCCATCCTTGAATCGCACAACTATCTGATTTCTTGTAACCTTACCCTCACATAACATCTAATTTCTCCTATCAATAATTCAAAGCAATAACAAACCTTCTAATTCCTAAAAAACTTCTATGATAAATATAATTGATATTTTACGAAACGCAACTTTTTTTGGTTTTAATCTTCACTTTTTGCCCTATATGGAACATATTCTGGATTCCACATTGAATGCTTAATCAATTCCCTCAATTCATCGTCAGACAGTCTGATGCCAAGACCTGAATCCCTTGCTTCTTTTGCAACAGCGAATGCGACATTCAGAGAAACTGTTCTGATGTCTTTCAAAAGAGGAAGCACTTTCCCCTTATTTCATTTTGTATTTCTTGTAAGTATGTTAAATATGTTTAACAGAAAAGCAGGTATTCTTTCTTTGCTTATAAATGCCATAGTAATATCTTCATTAAAAAGTCCTGTTGAATCAGGGAAGAAAGCAATTTTCTTCTCACCCCACCAATAACCCGTTGTGTCAACTGAGTCTTCTGCAATTGTCGCAACAAAATAAGTATCTGCGGGTATAAAAAAGAATGAAAAGATTGCGTCCGTTTTTGTAATGTCTTCAAGCAATTCCTTTGTTTTTGATCTAAGAAATGCATATCCTTTCTTTATTTCGCCAGTACTACTTTCTATTTTTATATTCATTCTATTCTGCGGGAGTGTATCAAGGGATGTCAATGTTATAATTCGCATCTCTTCGGAAGGATTCCCCGAAAGGTCACTCATCAAGGGAAGTACGAATACACGCGTTATCCTATCTTTCATTAAATGATATCGCAGTGTCACTTCAGTTAATGTTTTGTTCCATACAAAATGACTATCTAGCGAAACATTTGTAAGGATTAAGTCATCCAGTCCTATCGAAGATGAGTCCATTGGTTCTGAGAATTTCAGCATAATTGTTGAATCAACTGGGGCTCGAATCCACATTCTCGAAGGTTTGGATGATACCAACAACGGGGGAATAGTATCTTTTTCAAAACTCGGCTCAAACGACTTTTCAGCATTCTTCATCAGATTTCCCTTAATATCCTTGATATTGGATACAAATAACGTATATCTTTTATCCTCGAGTTTTGGTATGGTAAGCAAAACTTCATCTCCCTTTTTCGCTCTTTCAGAGAAAATAACACTTGTGGTTTCAGCATTCTCTGGATTGAAAATTTCGAAATTCATCAATTTCTGCGATGTAACGGTATCAATCCGTTCTGAGAAGTACACAGTAAGATGGTGTTCGTCAATGGCATTAACATTCAGCACCTTAGGAGGCCATCTATCAGGAGAGGTTGGAGCAAGTTTCTTTCCACATCCGCAAGAAAGAAAAATCAAAGAAAAAAGCACCTTAATGAAAATTGTTCCTTTCAAAATCCCCTTCCAAGCAAAACCGACAAAATAACCCCCATAAGAGGATACAGAATTCCTCCAAGAATGCCCACAAAGAAAAGTGCGAAAATAATTATAAAACCGAAACGCTCGATCTTCCTGAACCCATCCGCAGCCTTTTCAGGTAAAAAATACATTAGCACCTTTGAACCATCAAGTGGTGGTATAGGTATGAGATTGAAACAGAACAACAGAACATTTATGGCAGCGCCGTATTCAAAACCTTGAGTAAAAATGCTATTTTTACCCAGCAGGAGAATCGAAACCCTAAAAAACACTGAGAAAACAATTGCGAGACCAAAATTCGACAACGGTCCAAAAAGACTGGTTAGCATCATACCCCTCTTGGGATTCTTGAAATTATACGGATTTATAGGAACAGGTTTCGCCCATCCAAAGAGAAATGGGGAATGAACGAGTATCAACATAACGGGCATTACTATGCTTCCCAATATATCGATGTGCGGTATGGGATTGAGCGTTAATCTACCAGCCAGCTTTGCAGTTGGGTCACCAAATCTCAAAGCAGCATAACCGTGAGAAATCTCATGAATAATTATGGAAAAAAGAAGAATAACTACATTAAGTACAACGAACAGCATTAAAGATTTTCCTCAAAGATACGCAGGAGTATTATCTGATATTCAAATTCTCTTATTGCCTTCATATTTCCCGAAAGCAGATCTGGGATTAGTTTCTCCAATTCAGTTCTTATCCTCGAAAGATGTTCCCGTTTTCCTCCACTAAGTTCTTTTTCCACATCTGCTATTTTCTTTTGCGCTTCATCCAATAACCTTCTTGATGCGAATGTGTTTCCACTCTTCAGTGAATCCACAGATTCAGTCAGACTGTATAGCGCATCAAAAAGCATAGAACGGTTTTCCATTCGAACTTCGCTTTGGGATTTTACATCCAGAATGTCCTCTTTAAGGGAACTTACCTGCTTCTTGATATCAGAAACACCTCCAGTTCTAAGAAATGTGAGAATTGAAACGATGAACGCAAGCATTGAAAATGTCAGGCAAACTTTTATCAATAAATTGCTTTTCATACTATTTTCCTATACAGAATTCTCCGAATATTTCATCAAGAACCTCTTCAGGTGTTGTCTCGCCTATTAGCTCACCAAGAGTACTCATCGACTCCTTGATATCTTCGGCAACCAATTCAAGTTCTTTCCGACCCAGCAAACCTTCTAAGCCATTACGGATACTTTGTTCCGCCTTTAAGAAAAGAGAAAGATGTCTTGAGCGAATATTAGAACCGTTACTAATACTCAGGCTATCTCGCTTTATGAGTTTCATAACTTCCTCGTTGAGCCTCTGGATGCCTTCATGTTCTTTGGCAGACACCTTGCATATTGGGTATTTAGAACCATTCAGCATCTCAGAAATTTCTATCTTTTGTGGAAGATCTATCTTGTTTATCACAATAATTAGTTTCTTGCCTTTCGCAACATCGAATATTTCTCTGTCCTCTTCGCTAATTTTTGCTGAGCCATCAGTGACAAAGAGCAAAAACGAGGTTTTATGCATCGCATCCTTGGTTTTTTCGATTCCCTTCGCTTCAACAATATTCTCCGCATTTTGAAAGCCGCAAGTATCGTAAAGTTTCAGAGGAACCCCACGCACATTTATCCATCCCTCAATAATATCCCTTGTCGTCCCGGGAATCGGGGTAACAATAGCACGTTCTTCGAGCAGGAGTGCGTTTAGGAGCGAGGATTTTCCAACATTCGGTCTCCCCACAATAGCAGCGCTGATGCCGTCTCGCACAATACTTGCCCTTCTATCCTCATCAATTATTTCGGTTATTTCACGGAGCGCTATTTTTATTTTTTCTGCTAAGTTGTTCCGCTTCAGAGTAGAAACATTCTCCTCGGCAAAATCAAGAGAAAGTTCTATATTTTTCAAGACAGATAATAACACTTTCTTCAACTTTTCGAGTTTATGAGAAAGAGCACCCTTGAGTTGAGCAAATGCGCTTTTAAGTCCTTTTTCGGTCTTTGCTCCGACAATGTCGAGAACCGCTTCTGCCTGCATCAGGTCTATCTTTCCGTTCAGGAAAGCCCTTTTTGTGAACTCACCCCTTGCGGCTTCGGTAGCACCTGCTTTTATTGATACTGCAAGCACTCGTTGTGCAGTAACAATCCCGCCGTGACAGCTAATTTCCACAACATCCTCCCCTGTATAGGTAAGAGGAGCACGCATCACAGTAAGTAAAACTTCATCGACCTCTTCTCCTGTTTCAGGTTGGATTATGCTTCCGTGTATTACTCTGTGTGTCCCAAGTTCTTCCGGTGAAGCGTTGCCCCTGAAAATTTGCGCTGCAATATGCACAGCATCTTTGCCGCTTATTCTTATAACAGCTATTCCCCCAATACCAGGAGGAGTGGAAACTGCCGCAATTGTATCAGGAAATTTCATTTTTTCCGGGTTCCCCTACCGTCTCTGTTTCTTTTTTTTCATTTCTGTGAATAATATACTGTTGGGCAATCGAGAGAAGATTATAAACAAGCCAATAAAGAACTATGCCTGATGGTAGTCTGGAGAAGATAAAAACAAGAAATATGGGCATAAAGTAAGTCATTGCCTTTTGTTTTGGGTCCGTTACCGTAAATTTCTGCTGGAAAAACATTGCTATCCCCATAAGAATGGGAAGCACATAGAATGGATCTTTCATCGATAGGTCACTTATCCAGAAAACAAACGGAGTTCTTCTCAACTCAATAGTACTGCGAAGAACAGCATAGAGTGCAAAGAAGACAGGCATTTGAAAAATCAATGGAAGGCAACCTCCCACGGGATTCACTTTGTTCTGGCTGTAGAGTTTCATAATTTCGGCATTCATCTTTTTTGGGTCATCCTTGAATTTTTTCCTTATTGCCTCCATCTTGGGCTGTAATTTCTGCATTCTCCTCATAGATGAAAAACTCCTGATTGTCAGAGGGAAAAACACTACCATCATAATCGTTGAGAAGATGATTATAACAATGCCATAGTTTGCTATGACCTTATGAATTCCAATGAATATGAAAAATATTACCTTGCTGATTGGGGCAATCCACTGCCAGCCGAAATAAACACTTTGTTCAAGACCATTCCCCATCTTTTTCAGCAAATTATAATCCAAAGGCCCAAAATAGAGCGAGAAATCAGCTGACTCTATGTCTCCCGTTGACACCGAAATCCCAATTTTTTTCTTCTCAATCTTCCATTGGCTCACTTTTTTGATTATCGTATCTTCAGGCATTACAAAGAAAAGAAAATACTTGCTTGTTATTCCTGTCCAGTTAATTCTTCCCTCTATAGACGACTTTTCTTCCTTTACCTTTTTCAAACCCGAGCGTTCAAAATGGTCACCAAACATAGCCACAAAAAAGGTATATGCAAGCTCATCCCTCTTGTCTTTTTCCGTAGAGGCTAATCCTGTATCGAAAGAAAGTCTCAAAGAATGTTTAACCTTCTTTGGAAATTCAATGTGAAGATTAATTATATAACTGTCAGGCGTAAAAATGAAAACCTTTTTCAAGAATGTTGTATCATTTTTTACATAATAAAAGACCAGACTATCTTTCACCCCGCTTGTAAGGTCAATACTGTCTCTTTCACAGATAGTCGGGAATTGACTCAAATCAACTGTTTTACCTTCTTCCAGTATTGACAACGCAAGAGGATTCCCACCTTCAGGAATCAATTGAACTGGTTTATCACCCTCACCAGGATAATTCAACAACTGCATATCTTGAAGTGTAGCCCCCAGAGTAGAAAACTCGACAGAAAAAAGCTTTGTTCTAACTTTAATCATTTTCTCTTCATGAGGTGTTTCGGTTGTTTCAGCAACAACCTTTTCCCCTTTGCTCTCCCCTACATCAACTATCTCGTTTTTCTGGGATTCCTCCCCCTTCTTGGGCTCTATTTTCTTTTCTTCCGTTTGAACAGCGTTTTCTTGCGGCTTAGTTGTTCTTTTTGTTAGCATAGTATAAACAAAAATCAATACTGTAATTAATAGAAGTGCTGTAATTGTTCTTTTATCCACTTTTTCTCCTATTTTAGCGGGTCGTATCCCCCGGGATGAAAAGGATTACATCTTAAAATCCTCAAAAAACCTTTCCAACCCCCTCGCATTAAACCATATCTATCAATCGCAGAAAGAGAGTAACTAGAACAGGTTGGATAGAATCTACAGGTATTAGGTAATAACGGTGAAAGAAAATTTCTGTAGAATATAATAATGCCAATAATTATTTTTTTCATTCAACGATTCTTGCATCCTCAAATAGATTCTCTAATTCTCCTGAAAGCTCGTCAAAAGTAAGGTTTAGTGAATCTCGGGACAAAATAAATACAATGCTCAGGTTCCTGTTTAACTTGAATTTTCTTCTTCTCATCATTTCCTTTATTCTTCTTTTTGCCTTGTTCCTTCTCACCGCAGATTTCGTACCCTTTCTAAAAGTGATACCAAATTGGAATACGCTGTTTTCTGCAAAAACTATGGTAATTGTGGAACCTGATTTTCTCTTTCCAGTTCGAAATATCTCATTAAATTGAGAGCGCTTTCTTATTATGCTACTTCTTTTCTGAGACCGTGAGTCGTTTTCTTCCCTTTTTTCGTCTCCTGGCAAGGATCTTTTTCCCACTTTTATCAGACATCCTTTTCTTAAATCCGTGTTTTCTTTTTCTCTTCTTCCTGCTCGGTTGATAAGTACGCTTCATTCAATACCTCCTCAAATATTCTATCCTTCTCGTTTCTCAAAGCTTTCGTATAATAGGTTAAAAAATCGCATTTGTCAAATAAAAAGTTTCCTTAAGAATCCATTCTTTTTCCTTGACTTTTTCAAGTTCGTAAACTATAAGGAAATGATGGCTCTATTTACCGTAAATAAAAAAATTCAAACAGAGAGCAGAATCAAAAAATCACGGTTTATTGCAACACTCCTACAAATCTCCTCACAGGACGAAGTGAAAATTAAGATTAAGAAAACAAAAGATGAATTTAAGGATGCAACTCATCACCCTTACGCATACAGACTCGGTCATACAGAGATAATCGAAAGATATTCTGATGATGGAGAACCTCCAAAAAGCTCGGGCTTTCCTGTACTTCAAGAACTGAAAAGGGCAAACCTAACAAATACTCTTCTTATAGTTACACGATATTTCGGAGGAATTAAACTTGGACTTGGAGGGCTAAACAGAGCATACAGAGAAAGTGCACGAATTGTTATCGAAACATCAAGAAAAATAGTCTATGTCCCCACCGTAGAGATGGCATTTCGAGTAGACAGAAAGATTGCAGGAAAGATGCGAAATCTATTAAAACACTACGATGCAAGAGTACTGAAAGAAGAATATGCAAACAAAATATTCTTGAAAGTCTCTGTGGAAGAGAAAAACAAACAAACGCTTCTCGAAGCGCTAAAAAACCTTACTCATGGCAAAATTGATATTGAGCAATGAATTTTATTCTTGACAAACACAATAATCTCTGATATGAAAAAAATATGAAAAAAAGAGAATTGCTTTTTGATTCATTGTTGTTGAGCAAATTAAACAATATGGTGTGGTATATCTGACCAAAAGCGAATCGGTAAGTATTTAACCCCACTTTCCTAAAAGGAATAGCGGGGTTTTTTTGTGGAGGAATTATGAACGATAATATTTTTAAGAAAATAGAAAAGAAATGGCAGAAAAGATGGGCTGAAATCAACCTCTTTAAGACTCCAGAAAAACCTGACAAGAAATTTTATCTACTGGAAATGTTTGCATATACTTCTGGTGATATTCATATAGGTCATTTCAGAAATTACACTCTGGGTGATGTAGTCTGGAGATACAAGAGGATGAGAGGTTTTCAGCTCTTCCACCCATTTGGCTGGGATGCCTTCGGACTCCCCGCAGAGCAGGCATCGATAACCCACAAATCGAGCCCTCGTAAATGGACGATGGAAAATATTGCAACATCCAGGGAAACATTAAAAAGGCTCGGCATCAGCTATGACTGGGATAGAGAAGTAATTACTTGTAATCCCAAATATTACAAATGGACACAATGGCTTTTCAAAAAACTGTATGAAAAAGGTCTTTGCTATAGAGACAACGCATATGTTAATTGGTGTCCTTCGTGCAAAACAGTACTTGCCAACGAACAGGTTATCCAGGGTAGTTGCTGGAGATGTGATGCTGCTGTTGAGAAAAAAGAGATGAACCAGTGGTTCATAAGAATTACAAATTACGCAGAACGACTCCTGGAGGGAATAGAAAACCTTAAAGAATGGCCCAAAAATGTCAAAACCATACAGCGCAATTGGATAGGCAGAAGTGAGGGTTCTGAGATTTTGTTCAAACTTGAAAAAGAAAACATCAAACTTCCTGTCTTTACAACAAGGTCTGATACAGTTTACGGTGTCACATTTATTGTAATTGCACCTGAGCACAAGATTCTGAAAGACATTCTTAGGTTTTCCGAAAAACAGGAGGAAGTCAGGACATACATCCAGAACACGATGATGAAGACGGAAATTGAGCGTACAGATGTTAAGAGAGAGAAGGATGGTATCTTTACCGGTCTTTACGCAATAAATCCCTTTTCGAACGAACGCATTGCCGTATGGACGGCAGACTATGTGCTTGCATCCTATGGAACAGGTATTGTGATGGCTGTTCCCGGACATGACCAGAGGGATTTTGAGTTTGCACGGAAGTATCATATTCCTATAAAGATTGTAATAAATCCGGAAGGAGAGGAATTAAAATCTCAGGAAATGGAAAACGCATATACAGAGCCGGGTATTATGGTGAATTCAGGACCGTTCACAGGAATGAAATCACTTGAAGGAATAGAAAAAACTATAGAATATATGGAAGAAAAACAGATAGGAAAAAGAAAAGTAACATTCAAAATAAGGGATTGGCTTGTCTCAAGACAGAGATACTGGGGTGTACCAATTCCAATGGTTCATTGCGAAAAATGTGGGATTGTTCCCATACCTGAGAATGACCTCCCTGTTCTCCTGCCTGACGAATCCCTTGTTGATTTTATTCCAAAAGGTCGCTCGCCCCTGGAAGATATTCCTGAGTTTTACAATACAAAATGCCCGAAATGCGGAGGCAAAGCTCACAGGGATGCTGACACAATAGACACCTTTCTTGACTCATCCTGGTATTACCTGAGATATTTCAGTCCTAAAAACAACGACGTCATCTACAAAAAGGAAGAAGCAGAAAAATGGTTTCCTGTCGACCTATATATCGGTGGAATAGAACACGCTGCAGGTCATCTTCTATATTATAGATTCATTACAATGTTTCTTTTTGATATGGGAATGCTCCCGGGTGAAGAACCGACAATTAAACTTTTCAACCATGGAATGGTGTTGGACGAAAAGGGTGATGTAATGAGTAAATCAAAAGGAAATACTGTATCCCCGAGAGAGCTGATTGAGAGAGAAAGTGTTGACATAGCAAGAATTGCACTTCTTTTCTTTGCTCCTCCTGCGAGAGAAATACTCTGGAGTGAACAGGGACTAACAGGCTCAAGAAGATTTCTTGCAAGGATTTATTCGCTTATGAAGGAAAACATTCAAGATTATGCTGGAATGGATGCAAATAAGTTAACCAAAAAAGACTATGAGTTCTATCGTGCTGTGGAAGAAACAATAATAAAGGTCTCAATTGATATGGAAAGAATGGATTTCAATACCGCTATTGCATCGCTTATGGAGCTACTGAACAAGATGTGTGTATTTGAGAACAAAGAATCGCCTCTATTTCAGTATACACTTAGGAAATTCAATTTTCTCCTCGCTCCCTTAGCACCCCATCTCGCAGAAGAGCTCTACAGTATGTATGGGAAAAAGGACAGTATATTCTATGAGAACTGGCCAACTTATGATGAGTCTGCAATAAAAAAGGAAAAGATAACCATTGTCATACAGATTAACGGCAAAGTTCGTTCAAGGATAGTCTTCCCGACAAACACAGCGGAAGAAGATATCAAAAACCATGCACTTTTGGATGAGAAAATAAAGAAGCACTTAGGTGATAAGAAAATCAAAAAAATCATCTATGTAAAGAACAAAGTATTGAATATAGTTGTATAAAACACTTTTGTGTTTACATCTCCCTATTCCAATTTCTACTTTGTGAAAAATTTATTTTGCTTGACAAACAACTAATTTTTCTGTATGTTAAATCGACTATTGCTTGGTATGGTGGTACTAATTAACAGTAAAAAAATGATACAATATAGCAAGGGAGGGGTATGAAATATTGGAGAAAACCCTTAGATATTGATAAAATAAAAATCCCAAAAGGTGATGTCCACATAATTATTGATAGGTGCAAAGGCTGTGGATTCTGTGTCCAATACTGTCCAAAGAATGTACTTGAAATATCAAAAGAATTTAATCAGAAAGGCTATCATCCTCCTTATGTTAAAAACCCTGATAATTGCGTGAATTGCAAGCTATGTGAAATGATTTGCCCAGATTTTGCTATTTTTTCTTTAGAGATTAAAGAAGAAGAAATTACTTCTTCAAAAAACTAATCCTGCGTGAAAAAAGCTCGGGAAGGAGGCAAAGTGAAAACTAATCCAAAGGGTGTTCTATCGGGAACGCACAAGCTTAGTGGTAACCAGGCGTGCGCTGAAGGAGCATTGGCAGCAGGTTGTAGATTTCTTTCAGCTTACCCGCTTTCTCCTTCTATAGAAGTAATTGATAGATTTACCCAGAGGGCAAAGGATGTCGATGCAATATTCATTCAGATGGAAGATGAGATTTCTGTTATCACTGCAATCCTGGGTGCTTCCTGGGCTGGCAAAAAATCAATGACAGTTACTTCCGGACCAGGACTATCACTTATGATGGAAAATCTTGGATTAGGTGTGATGCTTGAAACACCATGCGTAATTGTTGACATTCAAAGGGCTGGTCCATCTGAGGGTATTCCAAACGCACCGGGGCAAGGAGATATTATGCAAGCAAGGTGGGGTTCCCACGGTGATTATGAAATTATAGCACTGTCACCAAATTCTGCACAAGAAATGTTTGATCTTACTGTCAGAGCATTTAACCTCTCAGAAAAGTACAGAACCCCTGTTCTTATTTTGTCCGACCAGGCAGTCGGTTCAACAATCGAAGAGGTTAAGATTCCACCCGCAAATACGATTAAGCTTGAACCTCGCAGGTTATACAAAGGTCCCAAGGATAAGTATTTGCCTTTTGAATATGATAAAAAAGACCTTGTCCCGTCGATGGTAGTGACTGGTGAAGGATACAAGTTTCATATTACAGGTCTTACGCATATGGAAAAAGGATATCCTGTGTTGAACGAAGAAAGTCAGGAATGGAATGTTCACCGACTTGTCAGAAAAATTAGAAACAATGCCGATAAAATAGTGAATATAGAAGAGAAAAACATAGAGGATGCAGAAGTCGTTGTTGTTTCATACGGAATAACCTCCAGAACAGCTGACAAAGCAATCGAAGCAGCAAGGAAGGAAAAAATAAAAGCAGGAGGATTGCGACTTGTTACTATATGGCCATTCCCTGACGATGCCATCAGAAATCTTTCAAAAAAGGTAAAAGCTTTTGTGGTTCCGGAACTGAACAAGGGACAGGTTGTTTTCGAAGTAGAAAGATGTAACTACGGCAACGCAAAATTGCAATTCATTGAGTATGGCAACGAAAACATTCAGGATTATATACCTATCCTGAAGTCAATAAGGAGCTTGGCGAAATGAAACAGTTAACTCACCCAATGGAAGCCTTTCTCAGGATGGATAGAATACCGCACATCTGGTGTCCTGGATGTGGTATAGGACTCACAGTAACTGCATTTGTGGAAGCAATCAAAAAAACTGATCTGGACCTGAACAAACTTGTAATTGTCTCTGGAATCGGATGCACAGGAAGAGTCGCCGGATATTTAAAACTTGATTCATTTCACACAACACATGGCCGCGCTATTCCGTTTGCTACCGGGATTAAACTTGCCAACCCCGAACTAAAGGTTGTTGTGATTTCAGGAGATGGGGACCTTATTTCTATCGGAGGAAATCATTTTATCCACGCAGCAAGAAGAAATATCAATATGCTTGTAATATGTGTCAACAATTTTATATATGCAATGACAGGCGGTCAGGTAGCTCCAACTACACCCCTTACCGCATATACTACAACTTCCCCCTTCGGCAATTTTGACCCTCCAGCCAACATTCCTCAGATTGCAGAATCTGCCGGTGCAGTCTATGTAGCAAGATGGACTGCTCTGCACATCCGAAGATTGACAGCTTCAATTCATGAAGCACTTTACAAACCCGGATTTTCTGTAATTGAGGTTATCTCTCCATGTGCACAGTATTTTTCAAGAATAAACCGCCTTGGGGATGGGCTTGATATGATGAAATTTTATCATGAGAATTCAGAAATAAGGCATGGGGAACCAACAGAGAATCTCTCTATCGATTATCAAAAGAGAATCATCGTAGGAAAGTTTATTGATAGGGAAAGACCTACATATATTGAGTCCTACAAGGAATGGCGTGATAAATGAAAATTTTTCAACAAAGAAATATTATTTGTAAAATAGGAGGAAATAATTGAAGGCTAATCCCAAAGATGTCAGGACAGGTGTTTTTTATATTGACGGAGATGTCGCTGCTGCTGAAGGAGCTATTGCGGCAGGATGTAAGTTTCTTGGGGGGTATCCTATTACACCTTCAACAGAAGCAGCAGAGGCTTTTGCAAGAAGAGCACCACAGGTTGGTGCGATGTTTATACAGATGGAAGATGAACTTGGCTCTATCTCAACAGTAATGGGTGCATCGGCAGCTGGAAAAAAAGCAATGACGATAACATCAGGACCTGGTTATTCACTGATGATGGAAACCATTGGATTAGGTGCAATGTTGGAACTTCCTTTCGTCATTATCAACGTTCAGCGTGGGGGACCCTCTACCGGTATCCCGACACGAGCTGGTCAGTCGGATATGATGCAAGCGCGATGGGGTTCGCATGGTGATTATGAGGTCATTGCCCTTGCACCGGATTCTCCACAAGAAAGCTTTGATTTTGCTATTAAAGCCTTCAACCTTGCAGAAAAATATAGGGTCCCTGTTATGTTGATGGCTGATGAATGTGTTGGACATATGACAGAAAAAGTAGTAATACCAAAAGCTTCAGAAATATCTATAGTAGAAAGAAAATGGTATAAGGGAGAGAAGGATAAGTATCTGCCATTTGGGACAGATAAAAAGCTTGTACCAGAAATGGTAAAAGCAGGTGATGGATTTGGACTTTACATTACTGCTCTCGCTCACAGTCAGAACGGCTATCCTGTAAAAGATATCCTGAAATCTACGGCAAAGAGATTAGTAGATAAGGTGCGACTTAATGCTCCTGACATTATTGAGACTCGTGAAGAAGGATTAGACGATGCCGAAGTAGTGGTTATCTCATACGGTATAAGCTCAAGGGTTGCATACAGAGCGATTGAGCAAGCAAGAGAATCAGGCATAAAGGTAGGAAATATCAGGCTTATAACCGTCTGGCCATTCCCTGATGAAAGGATTGCTGAAATTGCCAAGAAGGTTAAAGGCTTCATCATTCCGGAAATAAACTATGGACAAATTGCATTTGAGGTGGAAAAATGTGTTCACGGAAATAGTAATGTTGTGCTTGTTCCTCATGGTGGATCTTCGGTACATAATCCTATTGATATACTCGGAGCAATCAAACAGGTTGCAAAGGAGAAAAAGAGATATGATGGAATCTTTGAATACAAGACTCAATTGGAAATGAAAGTATTCGGTAATGGGGGAAAGAAATGAGCAAATATCTAATTTTGAATGCATTTGGTAAAGCCTTAGAAAAATCAGGTATCAACAAAAAGAGTGTATCTATCGTATCGGATGTTTTCTACCCACCAGAGGCTATCAAACCCCTTGGCATCGATTTTTTTCATATTAACCGTGGTAGGTCTATTGCGTTTGCCACCGGTTTGAAGCTTGGAAATCCTCAAATAAAAGTTGTCGCCTTTTCAGGTGACCTCGCAACACTCGGAGGTAATCACATTATTCATGCAAGCAGAAAAAATATGGATATCATTGCCATATGTATTAACAATTTTATATATCCCGGCTTTTCCCAAAAACATTCGAGGAAGAAACCAAAATTCGGTTTTTCCGTTTATTCAAATTTTGAAAGACCGTTTAATATGCCGCATCTGGCAAAATCCTGTGGAGCCACATTCGTAGCGAGATGGACTGCAAAACACACAAAGCATTTATCGGATTCAATAACGAAAGCACTTCAAACAAATGGTTTTTCTGCAATTGAGGTTCTTTCACCTGGTTGCAATTATTTTGCTGGTATTACCGATAATGAAGAAAAGGACAATTTGCTGCAATACTGCTATGAACATTCGCAAGTGAATAATAACGAAGATACTAAGAACCTTGAAATTAATGGCAATGGTAAAATAATCGTCGGCGAATTCGTTGAAAAAGAAAGACCAACTTTTTTGGATATGTATAATGAACGTCTGACAAAAGTCCTGGGTGACAAATTTGAACCATATGGAGGAAAAAGTGTACGAGATTAGATTCGGTGGATTTGGGGGACAGGGGATAATAAGGTCAGGCATTATTTTAGGAAGAGCAGCTTCTATCTATGATGGTAAGTTTGCCACTATGAATCAGTCTTTCGGACCGGAAGCAAGGGGCGGTGCATGTAGTTCACAGCTCCTCGTATCCGAGAACAGAATTCTTTACCCTTATATAACGAAAACGGATATCTTCGTTGCTATGTCTCAAGAAGCTTATGATACTTTTGAGTCAGAGTTAAAGCATAATGGTTTATTGCTGTATGACTCTGATCTGGTAAAACCGAAAGATACTAAAGGGGTTAAAGCACATGCAATCCCTGCAACGAAAATCGCAGAGGAATTGGGAAACCGAATTATTGCAAATGTTGTAATGCTTGGGTTTCTCACAGCAATTGCAGAAGTCGTATCAATAGACGCAATGAATAAAACGATACCAACATCCGTTCCAGAAAGATACTTGGAACTTAATCAGAAGGCATTTAAAAAGGGTTATGAGTACAGTATCAAGCAAAAAAAATAAGAAGGAAAAGGGTGTTCTTATCATTGGTGGGGGTATAGCGGGCTCAGAAGCCGCTCTTGACCTTGCCGAACAGGATTTCAGGGTCTATCTTGTAGAGAAAAGCCCTACCGTAGGTGGGAAAATGGCCCAACTTGATAAAACATTTCCATCTATGGATTGCGCTATATGAATCCTCGGACCGAAAATGATGGATGTCGGTCGACATCCCAATATTGAACTCTTCACAAACAGTGAAGTAATGAAGTTAGAAGGAAAAGAAAATGATTTTAATGTGAGCATTCTAAAAAAAGCAAGATATGTAGATATAGATAAATGCACAGGCTGTGGAGATTGTGAAAGGGTTTGTCCTGTTGTGAAACCGAGTGAGTTTGAAATAGGTTTAGGAATCAGAAAAGCTATCTACCGTCCCTTCCCACAATCGGTGCCGTCTGCATATATAAGAAATGCCGATGATTGTCTCGGCGTATTACCTCTTGCTTGCTCAAAGTGTGAGGAGGCATGTAAGCCAAACTGCATAGATTACGATGAGATAGACAGAATAGTAGATGTAAATGTGGGTTCTGTCATCGTAGCAACAGGGACTGATTACTATGACCCACGAGAAGCAAGTGAATACGGTTACACGAGATTCGAAAATGTGGTCACAAGTTTTGAGCTTGAAAGAATACTGTCTTCTGGTGGACCAACAAGAGGCGAGCTCAAGAGAATCACGGATGGTAAACCACCTAAAAGAGTTGCTTTTATTCAGTGCGTTGGTTCTCGAAACGAAAAAAGGGATATTAGCTACTGCAGCCGTATCTGCTGTATGAATGCTATCAAGGACAGCCTGATAGTGAGAGAATTGTTTCCTGATGCCGAAATTATTGTTTTCTACATTGACATAAGAGCCTTCGGAAAAGGGTTTGACGAATTTTACAATCGTTCTCTGGACGAAGGCGTAAAATATATTAGGAGTAAACCATCGAAGATTGTGGAGGACCCAAATACTGGTAACCTCATTCTATCATATGAAAATACCGAAACAGCCGAAATAAAAGAAATTACCGTCGACCTTGCCGTTCTCTCTTCTGCCCTGGTCCCATCCAGTGGAACAAGGAAACTTGCAGAGACACTCGGAATCGAAGCAGATATGGACGGTTTTTTCACAATGATGGATTCCTGCTCAAGACCTATGGAATCAACGAAAAAAGGCATATATCTCTGTGGTTGCAATACAGCCCCGAAAGACATAACGGATTCCATTGCAGAAGCCTGTGGTGCTGCATTAAAGGCTTCTGTTTCGGTTAGCGATTTTAAAGTCGAAAGAAAAACAGAAGAAATAGAAGAGATAAATACAAAAGGGAAACCCCGTGTTGGCGTTTTTGTTTGTCACTGTGGGTTGAATATTGCAGGTGTTCTCGATTGTCAAACACTTGCCCAGTATGCTGACAATTTAAGCGATGTAGTTTATTCCACTGATCTTTTGTTCGCCTGTTCCGAATCAAACCAGCGCGATATACAGGATGCAATAAAGGAAAACAATCTCACAAGGGTTGTAGTTGCTGCCTGTACACCGAAAACACATGAACCGGTCTTCAGAGAAAATGTAAGAAAGGTCGGGCTCAATCCTTACCTCCTTGAAATGGTAAACATAAGAGACCAGTGTTCCTGGGTTCACACACAGGAACCAGAAAAAGCAATGGTAAAGGCAAAGGATCTAATCCGAATGGGTGTTGCACGTTCAAGACAACTCCAACCTCTCGAGCCAAGAGAGATAGAAGTCGGACAGGATGTGCTCATCATTGGAGGGGGAATAGCTGGTATAGAGACGGCAATAGATCTTTCAACAAGAGGTTTTAAGGTTTATCTCATAGAAAAATCAAAACAGTTGGGTGGAAGGGTCAGAGATCTTGCTATAACATATCCAAGTGGAAAACAGGGTGAAGAACTCATCAACGAAAGGTTAAATGCACTTGAAAAAACAGATGTAACTATTCTCACAGAAACAGAGGTAAAAAAGGTAGATGGTTTTGTAGGGCACTTCAAAGTTACAATTCAAGAAACAGGTTCAAAAGAGAAGGAATTGCAGGTTGGTGCAATAGTAGTTGCAATTGGCGCTGACTTATATAATCCTGCTGGGTTGTTCTCTTATGGCAAATTCAAGAATGTTATCACGAATATGGAAATGGAGAAAGTACTGCTTGAGAAGAAAGATATTGAAATCGATGGGAAGAAACCTCAAACTATTGCTTATATCCAGTGTGTCGGTTCACGGGGTGAGGAAGGTGGAAACCCTGGATGCTCAAGATATTGTTGTCAGGCTGCAATAAAACAGGCAATTGCTTTACGTGAGCGTAAAATAAATGTAGCAATATACTATAGAGATATCAGGGTATACAGCAAAGGGGCAGAAAGGATGTATAGGAAGGCAAGGGAAATGGGGGTTTTGTTCCTTAGGTATGACGAGAATAATAAGCCCGTAATAGAAGGAAGGAATAAAGCAGAGACTATCACTATTGTGAGTAAACCATTACAAAAAGAACTTGAACTTGATGTAGATGCCGTTGTTCTCTCCTGCGGTATGGTGCCAAAACTTCAAGATAGCGGAAAACTTGCCGAATTACTGAAGATACCAAGAAGTGCGGATAGATTTTTTATGGAGAGACATCCAAAATTTGGACCTGTTGAAACAAATGTGGATGGTATTTTTCTTGCCGGATGCACACAATTTCCAAAAGACATAGCAGACTCTATTGCTCAAGCTTCCGCTGTTGCTTCAAAAATAGCCTCATTACTCTCTAAAGGTAAAATAACTATGGAAGCCATCACCTCATTTATCAATGAAGATTTTTGCAGAGGATGTGGAGAATGCGCAGAGATTTGTGAGTTTAATGCAATAGAAATTGTTGAAAAACAACCCGGAATAATGGTTGCAAAGGTTAACACTGCGCTCTGCAAAGGATGTGGAACCTGCGCTTCTATTTGTCCAACAGGTGCAGCAGGTATGCATCATTTTACGGACCAGCAGATAGAAACAGTACTCAAGGCTCTTCTATATGAAAGATAGTTTTGAACCAAAAATCGTTTGCTTTGCGTGCAACTGGTGCAGTTATCCAGCTGCTGACGGTGCAGGAATAAATAGAATGCAGTATCCAGCAAATATCAGAATCGTAAGGGTAATGTGTGGAGGAAGAATAAATCCTTCTTTTGTGCTGAAAGCGTTTGAACTTGGTGCCGATGGTGTGCTCGTTACAACCTGCCATTTCGAAGACTGCCATTACCTGTTTGGCGCAAGGAGAGCAAAAGACAATTACGATAAACTGGAGAGGGTTATCAGAATTCTCGGTATTGAACCTGAAAGATTAGCGCTTGAATGGATATCAGCGGCAGAATCACCGAAATTTGCAAAAGTAATGAGAGAATTTACCGAAGGCGTAAAAAAGTTAGGGAAAAGTCCGTATGGCATCACTAAGTAATGTAATCAAAGAAACAAGTGCATATCTGTGTATTGAATGCGGCAGGTGCAGCAGTGTATGTCCCATTGCGAGACGGAACAATAGTTATTCACCAAGACGACTTCTTATGAGTGCCCTGAAAGATGACGAGCAAGCTCTTCTGAGAGATAAGGCAATCTGGACCTGTCTCACCTGTGGCAGATGTAACGAGGTATGTCCTCAAGGTATTGACTACATTGACCTTACAAAAGGCATCAGAAATGTTGCAAATAAAGATAATCAGGAAGCAGTTTGCTCTCATGGTGGTGCGCTTCAATCTATTATGAGAATAATGTCAAGCGACAAACTTCACCAGAGCAGAATGGATTGGATTCCAAAGTCAGCGAAGTTCAAAGACAAGGGTGATATCCTTTTCTTTGTCGGTTGTTCCCCATATTTTGATGCATTCTTCGCAGACATCGAGGTTAATACGCTCGATGCAGCAAAAAGTGCTTTGAAACTCCTTAACAGCATTGGAATTGAACCCGTTATCCTGCCCAATGAAAGATGCTGCGGTCATGACCTATTGTGGGCAGGTGATGAAGATGGTTTTCTAAAACTGGCGAAACACAACCTGAAGGAAATTCTGAACACAGGAGCAAAAAAAGTGATTACAACCTGTGCTGAATGTTACCGAACACTCAAAATTGACTATGAGAAATATTTAGGACCATTGAATTTTGAGGTCGAACATATAAGCACATTCCTTACCCCTTTCATAAAGGATGGGAAGATAAAGCTCAAAGAGAACAAATCAAAAGTCACATTCCAGGACCCCTGCAGGCTGGGCAGGCATATGGGCATCTATGAAGAACCCAGAGAGTTACTCAAAGCAGTCCCGGAACTCGAACTTGTCGAGATGAAAAAGAACAGGGCAGGTGCACTCTGCTGCGGTACCAGTGCATGGCTTAACTGCGATAAATATTCAAAACAAATACAAACGGATAGATTGAAAGATGCAATAGAAACGGGTGCGGATTTGTTAACGGTTGCCTGTCCGAAGTGCGAAATCCATTTCAAGTGCGCAATGAATGATAAAACAAAAAATGAATCTGAAAAAATCGAAATTCGCTATTTCAGCACCCTGCTAAACACTATCAATGAGAAATAGTAGCTATGGAAAAAGTCAAGATAAACTTTAAGTTCAGAGAGAAATTAAACAATACACTTGAGGGAAAACATCATAATTATTGTTATCAATGTGGCGCCTGTGCCTCAATATGTCCGGCAGCACGATATGCTCCTAACTTCAATCCAAGAAATATACTCCTTATGACACTCTGCGGAATGGAAGAAGAACTCATAAGAAAGGACTCCCCAATCTGGTTATGTACAAACTGCTATTCCTGTTATGAAAGATGTCCACAGGATGTCCGTCCAATCGAAGTAATAATAACACTTAAAAATATTGCCGTGGAAGAAGGAAAAGCGCCGGAAACAATCTCTCGTTTCTCGGAAGCAGTCGAAAAAACAGGCGAAAGCGTCGTCCACACGACTACTGTCGACAGACGAAGAGAATCGCTGGGGCTTGAAAAAGTTAAGAAACCAGATGTTGCAGAATTAAAAAAATTACTGGAGAACGATTAGATGAAAGTTATTCCCTTCTGGGGATGTATGATTCCGCTCAAGTATCCACAGATGGAACTTGCAGTGAGAAATACGATGCCGAATCTTGGTGTGGAACTCGTCGATGTAGACGGATTTACCTGCTGCCCTGATCCTATATACTTTAAAGCAAAAGATATGAAAAAGTGGCTTGTTATCGCCGCAAGGAATCTTACTATTGCAGAAGAGGTGGGGCTCGATATTGTTACTGTGTGTAGTGGATGCACAGCAACACTCAAGGAGGTCTCATACCTGCTCAATAACGATGAAGAACTCAGAGATGAGGTAAACAAAAAACTCAAAAAAATCGGAAGGGAGTACAAAGGAACCGTTAAGGTAAAACACGCTGTCCAGCTAATACGAGACGACATAGGCATAGATACGGTAGAAAAATCTGTGAAGCGACACCTCAACAATATAAAGGTCGCAATTCACTACGGATGTCATCTTTTGAAACCAAGTCAGATAATGGCAGTTGATGATGCCGATTATCCAAATATACTTGAAAAACTGACATCTATCCTCGGAGCAGAACCAATAGATCACCGGAAGAAACTGCTTTGCTGCGGCAAAGGATGTCTCGACAGTGAGATACCAATGAATATGGTTTATGATATTTTTTCCTCGATAGAGAACTCCGGCTCCGATTGTATGGGATTAATATGTCCTACGTGCTTCTCATCATTTGACTTAGGACAGGTAATGATTGCAAGAACAAAGGGAAAAGAATTCAATATACCTATCATATACTACTTCCAACTACTCGGACTTGCTCAGGGATTTTCACCAGAAGAAGTTGGACTCCATATGCATAGAATAAAATTTGATAAGATAATGAAAAAAATAGAGCAAGGAAAGGGGGTGAAGTAATTGCCCAAAGAAGATTTAAGGATAGGCGTCTTCGTCTGTGAGTGCGGCGTAAATATCGCTGCAACTGTTGATTGCGATGAACTTGTGGAATCTTCGAAGAAACTCCCTGGTGTTGCTTTCTCGGTAAAAAATAAGTATACATGTTCTGAACCGGGTCAAGAGGAAATAAAAAAAGCAATCGTTGAACACAAGCTCAACAAGGTCGTAATCGCTTCCTGCACACCCCGGATGCACGAACCCACATTCAGGCAATGCGTCAGTGAAGTTGGTTTAAATCCATATTTAATGGAAATGGCTAACATTAGAGAGCAGTGTTCCTGGGTGCACAGCTTTGACAAGAAAAAAGCAACCGAAAAGGCAAAAGACATTATTAGCGCCGCTGTTGGAAAAGTCACTTACCTGCATCCACAGGAGGAAGTCGAAGTCCATGTAACTCAGAAAGCGCTTGTCATCGGCGGGGGCGCAGCCGGAATGCAGGCAGCCCTGGACCTTGCCGATTCAGGTTACCCTGTTTACCTTGTCGAGAAAAGTCCCACCTTAGGTGGAACAATGGCTCAATTGGACAAGGTTTATCCGAGTATGGACTGAGCAATATGAATCCTCGGTCCGAGGATGATGGATGTCGGTCGACATCCCAATATTACACTCCTGACATACTCAGAAGTAGAAGATATTTCCGGCTACATTGGGAACTTCGATGTAAAAATAAGGAAAAAAGCAAAGTTCGTTGACGAAAAAATATGTAATGCTTGCGAGGAATGTATAAAAGTCTGCCCAGTCGTCGTCCCTGATGAATTTCAAATGGGTTTCTCATCAAGAAAGGCTATATATATACCTTTCCCCCAAGCAGTGCCTTCTTCCTACCTCATCGATATGAATGCTTGTCTTGGAAATTTCCCTTTAGCCTGCGGAAAATGCAAAGAAGTGTGTGACCAGAAAGCAATAAACTATGACAAAAAAGATGAAATAATAGAAGTACAAGTCGGTACAATCGTAGTTTCACCGGGTATTGAAATGTATGACCCCACAGAGCACGATGAATACGGCTATACTAAATTCGAAAATGTGCTGACGAGTATGGAGTTCGAGAGATTGATGGGTCCAACAGGTCCAACAGCTGGAAAGATCATAAGGCCGTCCGACAGAAAAATACCAAAGTCAGTAGGTTTTATTCAATGTGTAGGTTCGCGCTCAAAAGTTAAGGGCAACCCATACTGTAGTAATATTTGCTGTATGAATACAGTAAAAGAAACACTGCTTTTACATGAGTTTTCCTCTGATATTAAGTCAAAGGTTTTTTATATGGATATGCGAGCATTTGGTAAAGGTTTCGAAGACTTTCTCGAGATGAGCAAGGAACATGGTGCAATTTACATCAGAGGAATTCCTGGTGAAATCGAAGAAAATCCCAGGACGAAAAACTTAATTCTTTCAGTTGAAAACACAACATCAGGTAAAGTGGAACAGCATGAGGTTGAAATGGTAGTCCTTGCCACAGGTGTTATCCCGAGAAAAGACACAGCCAGTATAAAACAGTTGCTTACACTAACAACGACATCCGATGGATTTCTAATGGAACAGCATGCTAAGTTGAAACCTGTTGAATCCCCAACCGCAGGTGTGTTCCTGGCAGGATGTGCAGAATCGCCCAAGGATGTGAGGGAGAGCGTTCAGCAGGCAGGAGCAGCTTCTTCAAAGGCAGAAATACTAATGAGTCAGGGAAAAGTGAAGGTTGAAGCGATTACCGCAAGTGTTGACCCTGAACTCTGTAAGATTTGTGGAATCTGCGTGAAAGTTTGCCCGTATTCGGCAATAACAATCGATATTAAGAATAGGATTCCTGCGGTAGTTATGGAAGCAGCCTGTCACGGCTGCGGCACTTGTTCGGCCGAATGTCCTTTTGATGCAATAACAATGAAACATTTCACCGACAACCAGATGCTGACTATGGTGGAAAAACATCTCGAAAACAATCCAATGGAAAAAATTATGGTTTTTGCCTGTAACTGGTGTTCATATGCTGGTGCGGATTTTGCTGGCATTTCGAGAATGCAGTATCCTGATTCAGTAAGAATTGTTAGAACTATGTGTAGCGGAAGAGTGGATGAAAAATTTATTCTCCACGCTTTTGAACTTGGAGCACCCATCGTCCTTGTTTCAGGCTGCCACTTTGCTGATTGTAAATACATAAATGCCAATAGATGGACCCAACTCAGGGTTGAAAAACTGTGGAATAAATTCCAGAGATTCGGCATCCGACCCGAAAGGCTCCAACTGGAGTGGATTGCTGCAAGTGAAGGAGCGAAATTCGCAAAAATAATGAAAGAACTCGAAGAGATGAGAAAGAAGGTCACAAAAGAAGAGGTTGAAGAAACAGTAAAAATACTAAAAGAGGAGAAAAGCAAAAAGAAACAGAAGAAATAAACTATAGACAGAAAGTCCGAAATTAGGAAAATGGAAAATAGAAAAATGAAAATGAAAAGCACAAAAAGCAATTTCAGATTTATGAATTTCGTAATTTCTTAATTTGGTAATTTCGTCTTTCAAAGGATACATTATGACTGAAGAAAACAATTGTAAAATGAAGTGCATGCGGTGCGGGTATGAATTTTCGGGTCACTATGAAAAGGGTGTCGCTGAGGAAAGGTTCTGCCCGAAATGTGCCAGTTTCAGTGTCAGACCTCTGCCTGAAAAAAAGAAAGCCAGCAAATAAACCTTACAAGTATTTTCCGTGGCATTTTTTGAATTTTTTACCACTTCCACATGGACAAGGGTCATTCCTCCCAACCTTGTTCCCTTTCTTCCTCATTTCCTCGTAAACCTGCAAGAATTTCTTATCTCTTTCGTTCATAGAACTTCCCATCTTCTGTTGAATCTTCGCACTTACGCTTCTCTGCGGAGTACCAACTGCAGCCGGTTCCTTCTTTACTTTTGAAACTACAGAATCGGCATCGGCTTTCATCGATACGCCCTCAATCTTCGTAAGTTTGGGAGCATTTGGTGATTCTATCCTGAGCCTATAAAGAAATCTTATGACTTCATCGTTTGTCCTGCCCACTAATTCTTCGAACATTGCAAAGGATTCTCTCTTATATTCAACAAGCGGGTCCTTATGTGCATATCCCCTCAACCCTATTCCTTGCTTCAGTGCATCGAGTTCATAGAGATGATCTCTCCACTGATTATCAATAACCTGAAGCATAACTGCCCTTTCAACTTCCCTCATTCTTTCACCGCCAATAAGTTCCTCTTTTTCTTCATACAATTTTCTTACCAGCTTCTGGAGGTCATCCCTTAAAACCTCTTTCTTTAATGTTCCTACTTCATCCTCATCTATCTTCCAGTCAACCAGGAATAAATTTAGCAGCTCTTCCCGCAATTTGTCCCAGTCCCAGGTTTCAGGATTTTCTCTCGGGTCCGTATATGTATCAATAATATCGTCTATAATATCTTCAACCATTTCAAAGATTCTTTCTTTCAGGTTCTTCCTGTCCAGCACTTCGTTACGCATTCCATAAATAACCTCTCTCTGTTTATTCATCACATCATCGTATTCGAGTAACCGTTTTCTGATTCCAAAATTCATCCGCTCAACGGTCATCTGAGCACCTTCAATCCTCTTCGTTACAAATCTATTCTGTATAATAGGTTTATTATCCTCCACTCCTATCCTGTCCATAATTGCCACAAGCTTGTCTGAGCCAAATAATCGCATAAGGTCATCCTCGAGACTTAAGTAGAATCGCGTGGAACCAGGGTCTCCCTGTCTACCTGACCTTCCTCTTAGCTGCCTATCTATTCGCCTTGATTCATGTCTGGATGTTCCAATAATGTGAAGTCCACAGGGCATATCCGCTCGGCACTTCTTCTCCATAACAGGGTCGTACTTTCCCTCGCTTGAATCAAAAAGGACATTGCACCACTTGCATTTTACGACATCTTTGCCCAGTTTAATATCCGTCCCTCTACCTGCCATATTTGTTGCTATCGTAACCATCCTTGGCTCACCTGCGAAAGACACTATTTCTGCTTCTTTTTGATGTTGTTTAGCGTTGAGAACATAATGTTTTATACCTTTTCTCTTCAACATTCTGCTAAGTGTTTCCGATACATCAACGGAAACTGTTCCAACAAGGATAGGTTTTCCCATCTCATTGATTCTTATGATTTCTTCAATAACTGCATTATACTTTTCTCTTTTTGTCTTGAAAATCACATCGTCATAGTCAATACGTCTAACAGGTTTGTTTGTGGTTACAACAATAGTCTCGAGCTTGTATATTTCCATAAATTCGCCTGCTTCTGTTTCAGCCGTTCCAGTCATCCCTGAAAGTTTCTTATACATCCTAAAATAATTCTGTAAGGTGATTGTTGCCAGTGTTTGGCTTTCTTTCTCGATTGTAACTCCCTCCTTCGCCTCAAGCGCCTGATGAAGCCCTTCGGAAAATCTTCTTCCGGGCATTAATCTACCTGTAAACTCATCAACAATAACAACCTTTCCATCCGTCACTATATATTCATCATCTTTTTTGAAGAGTTCGTATGCCTTCAGGAGATTCTGAACATTCCTGTTTTCTTCACTCTTTTCTGCATAATCCCTGTGCAATTGTTCTTTGGCTACCGCTCTCTCACGCGGACTGAGGCTCTCATCATTGTCAATCTCACCAATCTTTTCTGCCAGGTCAGGCAGTTTGAAAAAATCCGGGTCATCAGGTGAAACAAACCTCATACCTTTGTCTGAAAGACTAACGGTATTTCCGCGTTCATCAATACTGTAGTACAGGTCTTCATCTATCTCGTGCAATTTCTTGTCTCTCATAAGTTCTAATTCAAGGGCATCTATTATTTTAAGAACACCCTTCTCTTTTCCTAATTTGATAAGCCTTTTGTTCTTTGGTGCTCCTCTTTTTGCTTGCAGAAGTTTATAACTTGCTTCTTTTTGTTTACCTTCTTTAAGCAGTGATTCACCCTCAGCTACAAGCGTGTTGACAAAAGGAATTTGAGCCCGATACAATCCATCCACTCTCGGTTTCCACTTGTCATACTTATGTGTGGAATGTTCAACCGCTCCGGATATTATCAAAGGTGTCCTCGCTTCGTCGACCAGAACACTGTCAACTTCATCAACTATAGCATAGAAGTGTCCTCTTTGGACTCTGTGTTCCGGGACAATAGACATATTGTCTCTTAAGTAGTCAAACCCAAACTCGTTGTTTGTTCCATATGTTATGTCACAGTTATATTGAATTCTTCTTTCATCAGGATTCATTCCAACCTGGATTACCCCTATCGTAAGCCCAAGAAATTCGTATACCTTTCCCATCCATTCCCTATCTCGTCTTGCAAGATAATCATTTACCGTAACAAGATGGACTCCTTTTCCCGGGAGAGCATTAAGATATAGAGGCATCGTAGCAACGAGTGTTTTGCCTTCTCCTGTTGCCATCTCTGCTATTTTCCCCTGATGTAGAATGATTGCTCCCATTAGTTGCACATCGAATGGAACCATATCCCATTCTTTTTCAATGCCTGTTACATCCCACTTCCTGCCAAGCAGCTTGTATGTTACTGTTTTAACAAGACCGAAAGCCTCAGTCATCAAGTCATCAAGACTTTCTCCCTCCTTTATCCTTGCTTTAAATTCCTCCGTTTTTTTCGGAAAGTCTTCGTCACTCATACCCTTAAATTTCTCAAATTGAACATTGATTTCCTCCACTTGAGGAATTAAGGACTTTAATATTCTTTCGTTTCTCGTTACAAACAGTTTATTCAGTATCTTTGGCATTTACTAACAATCTCCTTCCATCTTTGGTTCTAAATATACAATAAAACATTATAACCCCCAAAAACGGTTTTTTCAAGTGAAAAATTCGGCTGTTCTTTTTCATTGACAAAAGATTAGTTTTATTGTATGAATAAGCAATGATAAACACTGCAGAAAATATCCATAGAAAAAGCTTCATCGCAGACTTGCACTGTGACACCATAGGCAAAATCTTTGAGGGAGCTGATATAAGAAAAGATAATGAGAACACGCAAATAGACATTCCTAAACTCATAAGGGGAAGTGTCAACCTTCAGGTATTTGCAGCGTGGATAAATCCCAAATATGCACCGAACCATTGTGCAAGAAGGGCAATGGTGCTTATTGATTCAATAATTATGCTCGTAAAGAAGCATAAAGAACTCACACTGGTAAAAACCCCTCAGCAGATAAAGAACCTTAAGAACGGAAAGATTGGTATTCTCATCTCTATTGAAGGAGGAGATGCAATAGAGGGAAGCATCGAACTGCTCAGAAATTTTTATAGACTCGGAGTAAGAATACTTACTTTGACCTGGAACAAGTCCAACCGCATTGGTGATTCAGCTCTCGATAAGACAAAACCACATAATGGACTTTCGGAATTTGGCAAGAAAGTCGTTAGAGAGATGGGGAGACTCCGAATGGTTATTGACATCGCCCACGCATCTAAAGAAACCTTCTGGGATGTATACGATAATACTAAACTTCCATTTATATCCACACATACAGGAGCATATGCTGTGAGACACCATAAGAGAAATCTTTCTGACAAGCAAATCAAGGCAATAGCAGAAAGAGATGGTCTGGTTGGCATATTCTTTCTCCCAAAATATATTTCTGGAAAAATCCCGGTGAAGATCAGGGATGTTGTTGCTCACATAGACCACATAAGAGATGTTGGCGGAATAGATATTATTGCACTTGGCTCAGATTTCGATGGAATGTCTAACAGAGTAAAAAACCTTGAGGATGCGGGGAAAATATCCAATTTAACCAATGCACTACTTAAGCATGGCTATACTACAAGAGAAACAAGAAAAATTCTTGGAGAAAACTTTAGAAAATTCTTCGAGAGATTTAATGCAAGATAATATTCTCTCAAGACACTTTTATTGAAAAATCAATATTTACGGAGGCGCAAATGAAACAAATAAAGATTTCACTGTTAACTCTTTCTCTTCTTATTATCCTGCTTTCATACAGTTATGCTAAGAACGAAAAAGGACTGGATGGAATCTCGAAGGAAATAAAAACCTCGAGCGCAGCAATAGATAAAGAAACACAAAATCTAAGCAAAGCCGAAGCTGATTTAATCTCTGCGAATGATGAAATTCTAACAATAGAAAAACAAGGAAAAAAACTAAGATGGTATCACTTTTTCAGAAAAAAGAAACTGAATCAGAAAAGGATAGAAGCGGAAAAACGACTTACTCTGGCAAAAAACAATAAGAAAGAATCATTACAAAACATAGATGACCTTGATAAAAAAATAGAAGATATCAAAACCGAAATCGATAAAAGAAAAGAAGAGTCAAAAACTCTAAAAGGTCATAAACGGGCAGAAGCAAACAAAAATATTGCCGAGTTACATAAGGAAATAGCAGACCTTCATCAAAAAATGGCAAGAATAAGAGCAGCTCATCTTGAGAGAAATAAAGTAAAGAAAGTAATAAAAGAGAAAAAAGTGAAGATAAAAAAAGGGCGACGAAGTGAAAAAGAAATCACCATAGAAAAAACCAAGAAGACTATCGTAAAGCCTGAAGCAAAAAAGAAAGCTAAAAACAAAAAAGGAGGAAGCACCAATTATTGACTTGGGAGATAATCTTCCACTTTACCTTGCGGTTATCACAGCATCATATCTTATCGGGGATATTCCCTTTGCATTCATAATATCCAAAATGGTTAAGAATATCGATATCAGATATGCGGGGGAAGGAAATGTCGGAGCAAGAAATGTGCTTCATACGATTGGTAAACCATACGGTATCGCAGTTGCATTACTTGATTTCTCCAAGGGTCTCGTTGTTGCTTTTATCTGTAGAATCTTTGGCTTACCTATGAATATTGCTTTTGTTGCAGGTTTCGCCGTTGTACTCGGACACGATTTCCCGATTTTCTTGAAATTCAAGGGTGGGAAAGGAGTCGCAACCGCGTTCGGTTTTCTTTTCGGGCTCTTTCCATTTGCGACATTTGCGGCTCTCTTTCTTATGCTTATACTCTTCTCTATCAAAAGATATTATCTCTTCTCAATGGCATTTGGAATGGCAAGTCTACCTATCTTATGGATGCCTATTTTCAGGAAAAGTTTTAAGGAGATTGCATTTACAGTAATACTTCTCTGCTTTCTCGGCATAAAAAGATTGATCGACATCCCGCATATGAGAAGAATTAGAGAAGCTTCTGGATGGGATAAGCGATGAATCTGTATAATTGGGTTATTGTAATCATTCTTCTCGCTCTTCTGCTGAACCTTCTAAACAATCTAAAACTCTTAAAACCATTAAGAAAAGGTAGAAAACAATTTAGGAAACCTCCTCTTGTTTCCATTCTTGTTCCTGCAAGAAATGAAAGCGAAAACATCGAAAATTGCATCAGTTCGCTTGCTGAACAGGATTACGCTAACTATGAACTCATCGTTCTTGATGACAATTCAGAAGATGATACCTTATTTAAGCTCAAGAAACTCCAGGAAAAATACCCCAAGCTCCAATTCTTTAGCGGAGAATCTCCCCCTCATGGCTGGACAGGGAAAAACTTCGCGTGCCACACTCTTTCACATTATGCGAAAGGCGAATGGCTGCTGTTTACCGATGCTGATACGGTGCACAAGAAATATTCAATTTCCCGGGCACTCCATTCGGCAATTAGAGAAAAGGCAAAACTTCTCTCCATAATACCTGATATTGTTATGGAGACAATCCCGGAAAGAATATTCGTGCCCATAATATATTTCGGTTTACTGAGTTTCTTGCCCCTGAAACTGGTAAATTCTTCAAAGTTCAAAAAGGCTGTAGTTGCACTGGGACCATTTATGCTTATCGCTGCAGAATTCTACAGAAAGATTGGCGGCCACGAAAGAATTAAGGGTGAGATTCTCGATGATTTCAGATTAGCACAAGAGGTAAAGAAAAATGGCGGAAAGCAGATAATTATGAACGGTAAGGAAACAATGACAGTTCGTTTTTACAAGGATTTCAGTGATTTCTGGAATGGTTTCAGTAAGAATTCCTTTGGAGTATTCGAGAATCCGCTTGTATTCCTGCCATTCATAACTGCCTGTGTGTGCTTGTATTTGGTTCCATATGTCGTCTTTTTGCATGGTTTGGTTCATTCCAGATTCGAACTTATGCCATTCTTCCAGATAACCTTAATCACTCTTCACTCGATATTTATACTTTTCAAGTTCAGGATTAACAGAATCCATGTAGTTTTGCACCCGCTGAGCGTATTTATGTGGGTTCTGGTTGTAATTAATTCGATGAGACTGACGCTGCTCGATAGAACTCTGGTCTGGAAAGACAGGGTCTACAATGCGAGAAAAATAGAGTAGAATATCGATTTCACCACAGAGACACAGAGCCTGTCCTGTCTTCGACCCTGAGGCTCAGACCCGAAGGGAGCCAAGTCGAAGAAAAACATTTATTTTAAAGTTTTAACCAATCAAACTAATTCAACCAATCAAACAAATAAAACAGATTAATGCGTTTTTTATCTTTACTCTTTACTTTTTCCAAATAGCCGTTTGAGTTCTTCCTTTGCCTTTCTTTTTCTTTCTGCTTCTTTATCGTCAACCTTGCTTTCCTTGAATTGAAAATATCCGCAAAAATTCCCGTGTTCCCTATCACTCACCCATTCGCTCTTTGGCTCCCTGCATTTGTTATGTGCATATTCGTCGTAAAACTGACAATTCAGGCAGCAATGCAGATAACCATTGCAATAGGGACATAGTTCCTCCCTACCCGCTTTGCCCTCGATTTCAAGTTCTCTTTTACACTTATGACAAACCTTCATATCTCCTATATCTACCACCAATATTTGGAATTGGCAAGTAAAAAATATTACTGAGAGACAACACTAACTTTTTTGCTTGCAATTCTCTAAACCGAGTGCTATAGTTTGAGTGCAATGAATAGAAAAGCTAACAGTCTCATTTTTGTCGCTATGCTCTTACTTTCCGGGTGCCTACCGGTCAAAAAAACATCCGGGCTTGGCAAGAAAACTATCTTTGATGACCCCCATTTTTACTATGATAAAGAAAACTACACGCTCATCCGCGTCAATCCTGAAACAAGGGAAAAAGATATAGAAGAATATATAAACTGGAGAGATAAAAAATCTCCCCCTCCATCATCGACATCAAAAAACAAACCATCAAAAAACGATACTTTAGGGTTGGGTACACCTCCTGAACAAAAAAAATGTACTGCTCTTCATTACCCAGAAGAGGCTAAATTGAGAGGGTACCAAATGGAAATACTTTTTAAAATGAAAATCAATTCAATGGGAATTGTAACACTGGCTAAACTTCTTGCATTCGAGACACAGTTTGGTCAATTTGAGAGTAAACTTTCTAAAATTACTCCCAAGAACTTAATTAAAAACAAAAGTAAATACATTAAAAAACCGGATAAAATTGAGAGGCTCCTAATAGAAACAGCACTTGGTGGGGTAATTAACCGTGAGTTTACACCAGCCTACGATGAAAAAGGTAAACCTTTACCTATCTGGATTTCATATCCTGTCAGATTTATACTGCAGAAATAAAAAGAAATAGTTTTCCATAATTCATTTGGTTTCTTACTTTAGACATATGTAAGTAGGTGTAAAATCGTTCGATTTCGTTTCGCCTAAAAAGATAAGTATTTCAAGTGAAAACAATATTCCCGAATTTTCTTCTTGCAATTTTCCCCAATTCGTTTTATTATACTGACAAAATGAAAAACAATAAAGAGTCACATCTTTTTGTTATTTTTTTGCTTTTCCTCTCAGGGTGTTTGGTTAAACGAGATATTTTACACGACCCGCACTTCTATTACGATAAAAAAAACTATACGCTCATCCGCGTCAATCCAGAAACAAGGGATGAAGACATAAAAGAATACTTGAATAGGAAAAGTACAGTAAAAACTATGTCATTCTCTCCCCCTGTTGAGAGACCTAAAGATTTGAAAGGGTATGATACTCCACCAAAACCTAAGAAAATTATTAAACCTATTTATCCCCGTGAAGCACTGTACGAGGGTTATCATGGAACTCTGGTGCTCAAAATGCTACTTGACTCAACCGGTAATGTACTTATTGCCATGCCAATAGATATAGAAAAAACAAAAAATCTCGACAGGGGCGGCATATTGCTGGTTGAATCTGCTCTTGAGGCACTAATGAAATCAGAATTCGAGCCTGCAATTCATAACGGGAAACCTGTTCGTGTGTGGGTTTCATTTCCAGTGCGTTTTATCTTAAATTATCAAGAAAAGAAAGGCTTCCCACCAAATTTGGTTCCTTGATGCACCCTATTCTTAACATTCTCCATATTAAGTGCAAAATCATCTTTCACCATTATTTAGTAAACGAGATGCTGAAATAAACCTGCCTTGACGAAGGTCAGGATTCAGCATGACAAAAACACATAATTGTCATTCTGAGTAATCCATTCCATACTAACAACGGAAGAATCTGGTCTTATGTCTTATGTCTTATGTCTTATCCTGTCATTTAGGCCGTCATTGCGAGTGTTCTTTCATAAGTGCAATCGAAGCAATCCCATAATCAACCTGTGTTAATATGAGATTGCCCCACAGGATGGAGTTTACCCTGAGCCTGACGAAGGGCCCTTCGCAATGACAATGTCCTTGTGATGCTGTGTTATTTTCCCAATTTCGTATTTTCGTATTTCTCGCCGTCCGGGAAGAATCTTTACGGATAGAATAGTTTTACAGGGAAAGCAATGGAACCCACTTGCGTGTCTATATAGACCTTTCCGTCCACCCTGTAGTCCGCTTTCTTGTTCTGGACAGCCTCAAGGATTGCAACACCTAAACTAAGGTAATTCACCGTAAGCTCCGTTGAAAATGTCTTCTTCTCATCTGCTTTGACCGTTACCTTCTTAGCCGTCGTTCCATTCGCAGCATTCTTATCGTTAATAAAAAATGAGTAGTCGAGTCTATCAATAACAGCATCAATATCGTTTGGATTGGTTGCCTTCATATCAACCTTTAATGTCATATCAGAAAGTGTATAATCAATGAGACTAACCCCAATGAGACTGAACTTCAGCTCTTTTACAGCCATCCTTTTCGCAATCTCCGAACAACCAACAAAAACAATAAGCACCCCAACAATAATAGCAACCTTCTTCATAATTCCTCCTGTAAATATTCAGTGAACACCGTTACATTCTTCCATTCTTGTCATTGCGAGTGTTTTAAGTCCCCTCTAAAAAGAGGGGACTTAGGGGTGTGTTAATGCCGAAGCAATCTCGGTTTTCTGCACTATGAGATTGCCACGCCATGAACCATACGGTTCACGGCTCGCAATGACGGATTTTACTGACTATTCACCTCCTTTTTTTCAAGTTTACTGAGTCTATCTGGTTTTTTGGTTTGTCATTGGTCATAAGGTCTTCGGTCTCTTGTCTTAGGTCTTTTACTCTCCGTTTCTCCGATACTCCGTCTCTCCGTTTCACTCATCTCTCCTCTATCTTTCTGGTCTTCGGTCTCATGTCTTATGCACCTGTGACTTGTGCTCTTGTGCTCTGCTGTTCTGATTTTCGCAATTTCTAACCCTTCGGTCCCGAGCTCAGGGTCGAGGGATTTCCTAATTTCGTGTTTTATGCAGTTTAGATTTAACTTTTAACTTTTCACTTGCTTTTTAAAGTATATGTGCCAACCTGACAAGGGGTGATACTCTCACTTCCATTGCATTATAGGGGCAGGTTTCTATGCAACAGAAACAACTTATACATTTTCTATAAACAAAATACGGTCTGGCTCCTCCTTCCTCTATCGCATTTGCTGGACACACGGAAACACATTTACCACAGTTTCTGCATTTTGCAGTCAGTATCCTCGGTCTTGCCCATAATTGCTTTCCAAGTATTTTGACAACTATTGGGGGAATAAAAGAAAGCTGATTTGTACGGGGGAGTTTTATTTCTTTACTTATACAAGTCTCAACAGCGTCTCCAAAAAGTGAGTATTCTCTGTTCATTGACAGCCCTTTCCTCAAACCAGCCAGATAGAGCGGAAAAATTTCTTTCCTAACACCAAGTAATTCCGTAATGAACATATCGCAGGTAATTGCATCGTCCGTGGCTGCAATAAAACCAAGATTTACTGCCTCTCCGGCTGCGGGTCCATCGCCCTCCATTCCAACTATTCCATCGTAAATCGTAAGATTCGGATTAGCAAGCATATATACATCAAGATTCATTTCGCTAAAGGCTATTGGATTCGGATAATCCCTGTGCAGTAAAGCCTTCTTGAAACCTGGAATCGAACCATACATATTCTTAACACCAAGAGTTAAGAGTGTAAGGTTATGCGTTTTAATCTTAGGAAGATTGACAACAAAATCGGCATCACAAATTATCTTTGCAATAGGATAATCCTTTCCCCCTATGGATTTCTTGCACCATCCCGTATTATCAAAAGATGCAAGTTTGACATTAAATTCTTTTTCAATTTCGGAGAGACCTGTAATATCAAACAATTTCTCCATCTTCCTAACTCCAGGCGATGGACTATCACCTATAAATACTTTTGCACCTAAATCCAAAAAAACTCTCAAAACTGCTTTCAAGAATTCAGGATGCGTGGTCACTGCATCTTCGGGTTTATGGACGGACAATAAATTCGGCTTCAGCAAGACCTTATCCCCCCTCTTGATTTTTTCAAGTTCACTCTCAAAGGGTTCGAGTAACTCTCTCACCTTTTTAGACAATTTTCGAGAATTGTAATCCTTACATTTCAAAAAAGAAATCTTCGCCAGCAGTTTGCTCTTCATTTTTCTCCACCAATTAATTCACTTGATAATACCGCATAAACAAACCTTAGCAGTATAGCAAAATGCCTGCTTTCTGTCAATAACATTTGATTTCCTTAATATGCTTTAGGGTCTTATGGGGTCAGGCTGGGGGTCTTATGGGGTCAGGCTGAAAACTGAAAATTATATACTTAACGTGTAAAGACCACTGTCATACAATTTTCTCATAGTAAGCAAGCCGAGGATAGAATATCAACGAGCATCTTATCATGTAATAACAAAGGATAATTGAAAGGAAACCATATCTAAGGATGACAAGGATATGTTGAGGCTTTCGTAAAAACTTCGATTACTTGTGTTTTAGAGAAAGGGCATTTCGGAAGGATGAATAGCAAACGATTGACGGACGTGCGCTCTACTAGCTATAGTAATTTTCAGTTTTCAGCCTGACCCCATGTCGGTGACCATGTCGGTGAGTATCCGTGACTTGCTCAAATAATAAAATTTTACTTGCAAAATTGCAAATTATGTATTATATTGGATTGTTAAAGATTTCTGTATAATCGAAATCAAATTATCAGTTTAATATTTTCTAAACAAAATAAACCTCTCTTGGATGTTAAAGAGAAAATCAGATAACTTAAAGAAAAATGAGACCTGACAAATTTACGGAAAAAGCACGGGAGGTAATGCAAATAGCATCTGACGGAATGGATATCTTCCATCACAACCAACTTGATGCAGTGCATGTTCTCTGGGCTTTGTTAAAACAAGAAGGCGGAGTTGTTTCTCATATACTTAAGAAATTAGGCATTCATACCGAGACCGCCCTCAACAAAATCGAAGAAGAAATAAATGAGACACCACAGATTCATTATGAGTCAGCCTCATCGGAAAAGCAAGTGTTCATCACACCAAGAACAAAGAAAGTTCTTGACCTGGCAGAAAAAGAAGCATTACGGCTCAAGGATGAATTTATTGGGGTTGAACATCTCTTCATTGCACTTAGCGATATAAATGATGGTGGTGTCAAACAATTCTTCGACTCGTTTTCAATAACCAAGGAGAAGATTTATCAGGCGCTTCAGAAAATAAGAGGAGGTCAGAGAGTGACAGACCCAAACCCTGAAAGCAAATATATGGTGTTGGAAAAGTATTCAAGAGACCTTACAAAACTTGCTGACAAAGGAAAAATCGACCCCGTAATCGGAAGGAATGATGAGATAAAGAGGGTAATTCAGGTACTTTCAAGGAGAACAAAAAACAATCCTGTGTTGATTGGAGAAGCCGGGGTAGGAAAAACCGCAATAGTAGAAGGACTGGCACAAAAAATCGTAAGCGATGATGTTCCAGAGATACTTAAGAACAAAAAACTTATTCAACTCGATATGGGGTCACTATTGGCGGGAAGTAAATTCAGAGGTGAGTTCGAAGAGAGACTTAAAGCAGTTATAGATGAAATAAAAAAATCAAAGGGCGAAATTATCATCTTTTTAGATGAATTGCATACAATAGTAGGTGCCGGAGCTGCAGAGGGTGCAATAGATGCATCTAATATGCTCAAACCCGCTCTTGCAAGAGGTGAACTCCAGACAATTGGCGCAACAACCCTCGATGAATATCGTAAGTATATAGAAAAGGATAGCGCACTTGAGAGAAGATTCCAACCAGTTTTTGTAAAGGAACCAACAATCGAGGATTCAATCGAAATCCTGATGGGTCTAAGAGATAAATATGAATCACATCATGGTGTCAAAATTTCAGATGAAGCAATCAAAGCAGCAGTGAAATTATCACAGAGATATATAAGTGATAGAAAATTACCTGACAAGGCTATAGACTTGATTGATGAGGCTGCTGCAAAATTGAGAATCGAGATTTACAGTGCACCACAGGAATTAAGAGAACTGGAAAACAAAATCAAGAAACTCACAGCAGAAGGTAATGAAGCTGTTCAGTCGCGGGCATACGAGAGAGCTGCACAATTGAGGGATGAAGTTGATATATTGCAGAAGGAATTTAACGAGAAAAGAGAAGCATGGATGAGGGAAAGAGGAATTGATGATATCGTGGGAGAAGAGGATATTGCTGAGCTTATTTCTAAATGGACAGGCATTCCTGTTCAAAAAATGCTGACAGAGGAATCTGAAAAACTCCTTAAAATGGAAGAGGAACTTCATAAAAGAGTAATTGGACAGGATGAAGCAATTGAATCGGTTTCCGAGGCAATAAGAAGGGCAAGGGCAGGTTTAAAAGATCCAAAAAGACCCATCGGTTCATTTCTATTTCTGGGTCCGACCGGTGTCGGAAAAACGGAACTTGCGAAAACCCTCGCATCGTTCTTGTTTGACACCGAAGAAGCTATGCTCAGGATTGATATGAGTGAATATATGGAGAAACACACGGTTTCAAGACTAATAGGTGCTCCTCCCGGTTATGTCGGATATGAAGAGGGAGGGCAGTTAACAGAAGCAGTTAGAAGAAGACCTTACAAGGTAATACTTCTTGATGAAATTGAAAAAGCTCATTCCGATGTTTTTAATGTACTACTTCAGATTTTCGATGATGGAAGGCTAACAGATGGACAGGGGAGAACGGTAGATTTCAAGAATTGTGTTATCATAATGACTTCAAACATTGGCTCCGTGTGGATTCAGGAAAACGCAGACAACTATGAAAAAATGCAAACAGGCGTTATGGAAGAAGTGAGAATGAAGTTCAAACCCGAATTTCTAAATAGACTCGATGACATTATCGTCTTTCATCCTCTTACAAAAGAAGATCTAAAGAAAATTATAGAAATCCAATTCGATAACCTGAAAAAACGATTGTCTGAGAAGAATATCGAGATTATCCTGAATGAGAGTGCAAAGGAAGAACTTGCAGAAGAGGGTTTTGACACAAACTACGGTGCAAGACCCTTGAAGCGAGTAATTCAGAAAAGAATCGAAAATGTTCTTTCAACCAAAATTATCAAAAATGAATTGAACGAAGGAGATTCTGTCGTTGTTGATTTTCTGGATGGGAAATGGAAAATATGGAAAGAATAAACTTTTATTATAACAGTTTTTTCAAAAAAATGCTTGACAAAAAATGTTTTTTAAGCTATAATTGTAAAAATAGATTTTTACTATGAAATCTAAAAAGGTTCTTCTCTTAACATTAAGCATACTTTTCGTAATTATCGCAGTTGTGATTGTTGTCCTCTACTTTATGCTTGGAACAATGAACAGATACTACTATTCAAAGCTCTTAAACACTTCATATACAAATAAAAACTCCTCTTGGGAAACCCAAAAAACGCTTCGGAGTTCGCTAAATTCGTTTGGAAAGGTAACATTCCTCTTAGGAAACTCAATGATTAAAGAGAGCAAAACATCGGGATGGAGAATATTAAGATATGGGCAAGAGTTAAAGAGAGGTGACAGTTTAAAAGTAAACAAGGACAGCAAGATTGAAATCTCATTAGAAGATAAGGATAATAAGATAACCTTAAAGGGCTTCAGGAAAATCAGAATAGACAGTTTTCTACTGTCGTCAAATGGAAAATTAGGACATAAAGACAGCATATCCAGTAATACAAAAGAAGGAGGTAAGATTTCGCGACTGACAGGTGAAGAAGAAGAGCACAAAGAAACAACTCCTGTATCAGCCATAAGATCAAGCGAACCGCAAAGCGGAAATAAAGACGCATCAAAACTCAAAACACGCATAGGCAACTAAGCTCTCCCACTACCTCAGCGCAATCTGCGCTGAGTATTACAATAAACCCATAAATCAAGGTCAGAAAAATGGAAATAGCAGAATTGAAGGGTAAAACCTTTTCCCAGCTCAAAGAAGTTGCAAAAGACCTCAATATACCGGCATATTCAACCTTAAAGAAAAATGCACTTATCTTCGGTATTCTTGATGCTCAGGCTCAGCAAAATGGTTTAATTTTCGGTGAAGGAGTACTCGAAATAAATCATGACGGTTTTGGTTTTTTGCGTTTACCAAAAAATAGTTATCTTACTGGAACGGAAGATATCTATGTTTCGCCTTCTCAAATTAGAAAATTCGGATTGCTTACTGGAGATACCGTATCCGGACAAATAAGACCTCCCAAAGAGGGAGAGAAGTTTTTTGCCCTCTTGAAGGTTGAAGCTGTAAACTACGAGAATCCAAACACAATCAAAAAAAGAACTTTGTTTGACAACCTAACTCCACTTTATCCGGAAGACAAAATCAGGCTCGAAACAGGAGATACCGACATTTCGAGAAGAATCATCGACCTTTTGACGCCCATTGGGAAAGGTCAGAGAGCACTCATCGTATCCCCTCCAAGAGCAGGTAAGACTGTTCTTCTTCAACTTATTGCCAACAGCATTACAACCAATCATCCTGAGATAAAGCTCATGGTTCTCTTAATAGACGAGAGACCTGAAGAGGTTACAGATATGATAAGATCTGTCAAGGGTGAAGTCATCAGTTCAACATTTGATGAACCGGCATTAAGACATGTCCAGGTTGCAGATATGGTAATCGAGAGAGCTCGAAGAATGGTTGAACACAAACATGATGTCGTCATTCTTCTTGACAGCATAACAAGATTGGCAAGAGCACACAATGTGGTTATTCCGCACAGCGGTAAAACCCTGACTGGCGGTGTTGATTCAAACGCACTCCACAAGCCAAAGAGGTTTTTCGGTGCCGCACGCAACATCGAAGAAGGAGGAAGTCTCACGATAATTGCAACTGCGCTGATTGAAACAGGTAGCAGAATGGATGAGGTAATATTCGAAGAATTCAAGGGAACAGGTAATATGGAACTGGTGCTCGACAGAAAACTGGCTGACCGAAGAATCTTTCCGGCAATAGATATCAACAAGTCAGGAACAAGGAAAGAAGAACTTCTCCTCACACCAGAAGAATTGAACAAAATCTGGATTATGAGAAAACTTTTAAACGAGATGAATCAAGTAGAAGCTATGGAATTCCTTACTGCGAGAATGAGGGAAACCAAGAACAATAAAGAGTTTTTGAAAGCAATGAACCAATAATTGGAGGAATAATGAAGAAAAAAATACACCCCAAATACTTTGAAACCACAATTACTTGTGCCTGTGGCAATGTTATCCAAACACGTTCCACTGTGAAAGATTTGCACATCGAAATATGTTCGAAATGCCATCCGTTTTTTTCGGGAAAGCAAAAATTTGTGGACACCGCAGGCAGAGTGGAAAAATTTCAGAAGAAATATGGTAAGAAAATAGAAAATGGGTAAAACCTTTATCGAAAATATTCTCAGCAAAAAGTCAGGTAAGGAAGTATCATCCGGTAATATTGTCGAAGTGGAGCCTGACCTGTGTATGAGCCATGATAATGCAGGACTTGTCATCAAGAAATTCGCAGAGATTGGTAAGGATACAGTCCGGAATCCGGAAACAATACTTATAATATTGGATCACCGAGCACCCGCCGAATCAATTAAAACTGCTAATGAACATAAAATGATCAGAGATTTCGTATCCGTGCAAGGAATCAAAAATTTCTACGAGATTGGCGAAGGTATTTGTCATCAGATTGTTGTAGAAAAACTATATGTCCTTCCCGGACAGATTGCTATAGGAACTGATTCCCACACCACATCTTATGGTTCTATAGGCGCTTTTTCTACGGGAATCGGCGCAACGGAAATGTCTGCAGTATGGGCAACAGGAAAAATCTGGTTCAAAGTTCCAGAATCTTACAAGATTGTTCTGGAAGGAAAACCAGAAAAAGGCGTATTTCCTAAAGACATAATACTTTCGGTAATTGGAGATATTGGGTGTGATGGAGCAATCTACAAATCCATTGAATTCTATGGTGATACGGTTGAAAATATGTCTATTTCAGGCAGATTTGTGCTCTGCAATCTTTCGATGGAAATGGGAGCAAAATCTGCAGTTATCCCATTTGATAGAGTTACCGAGGAATACATAAGGGAAAAAGGCGTTTTTGCATTCGAACCTGTTTTTGCAGATAAGAGTGCTCAATATGAAAAAACCCTAAAATACGATATTTCTAACCTCCAACCCCAGGTCGCTTTTCCGCATTCCGTTGATAATGTCAAAGCCGTGAGCGAAGCAAAAGAAATAAATGTCAACCAGGTCTTCATTGGTTCCTGCACAAATGGGAGAATAGAAGACCTTAGAGTCGCAGCAAAAATCCTCAAAGATAAACATATCCACGACAGCCTTAGATTGATTATTGGACCTGCGTCAAGAAGCATTTATACCCTTGCAATTAGGGAAGGTTTGTTCGATACTTTTCTTAGTGCGGGAGCTGTAATTATCAACCCAGGATGCGGCCCCTGCCTCGGAGCTCATCAGGGAATTATTGGTGATGGTGAAGTTGCAGTTACAACGACAAATCGCAACTTCAAGGGAAGGATGGGTAGCACAAAAGGTGCAGTTTACTTAGTATCTCCGGCAACAGCAGCTGCAACTGCCATCAAGGGTAAAATAACCGACCCAAGAGAATTCCTGTAAAACCAAAACATTTTAGCCACGGTTTCTGCACAGTTAACATCAATTCAAGGTTTTCCTACCACAACCCAAAAATATTTTCGCCACTGATTTCACAGATTAATACTGAAAAAAAACAATAATAGTGTGTTTTTGCCTCCCCAACCACCCAAGACAAATCAACAGGGATTGAAAGAGAGCTTAAAGAGATTCCCCAACCCTATCACCTAACACCTAAAACCTAACATCAAATCCAACCACAGAGCACACCCTGTACCATACGGTACAGGGCAGGCTGAGCAAACATTTAATTCAAGGTTTAAACCAATTAAACATCTTTCTTGCAACGGTTATTAAACGTTTAATAATATCTGCGCACTCCCCTCAAAAAATCAATCTCGATGTCTAGGATTTTTTGGAGTCTAACAAGCGAACTTCTTGTACAAAATGTCATTGCGAGAATGCTATCATATTTTCTCCCGAAGTAATCTCGGTTTTCAGTGTATTCTCACAAGAATTCGTTTGACTTTCACACTATTTTTTGTTAGTGTATAATTTAAAATGCGTAAGAAAACTGGGGACAAAAGGAAAATATTTGCTACAAACAGAAAAGCTCATTATTTATATAATATCGAATCCACATACGAAGCTGGTATCGCTCTCATTGGGTGTGAGGTAAAAAGTGCAAAAACCTCCAAGATTTCCCTTACCGACAGCTACGCAAGAATAGAAAAAAACGAAGTATTCCTATACAATATGCATATAAGTCCCTACGAAAAACAGGATGGATTTACACATTACGAAACAAAGAGGAAGAGGAAATTACTTATGAGAAAGGATGAAATAAAAAAACTAACCGGGAAAATTCAGGAACGAGGTTACACTCTTATTCCTCTTTTGGTTTACCTCTCCGATAGAGGAATCGTCAAGGTGGAATTGGGGCTGGCAAAGGGAAAAAGGAAGTTTGAAAAAAGACAGGCGATAAAGGAAAGAGACATTAAAAGAGAACTTGACCAGGCAAGAAGGACGATGAAAAGATGAGAAAGAAGTTTTTGTTATTGCTTCTTATCCTCATTCCCTACTCTCTTTTCCCTGATATACTCGTTTTTAAGGGAAAGCAGAGGATAAATGTATCCACAGTTACAAACGAGAACTGGATTTATCTATCTCTATATGATCTCAAAGACGTGCTCGGAATGACACAGACTATTGAAAAGAACAAAAACAGATTTATCCTCCACTTTCCAGATAAAACACTAACATTTGTCCCTCAAAATCCATTCTTTCTTGAGGATTCTAAAACGAATAGGATGTTCCTTCCCTTCATCTCTATACTTGGAAAACCTTTTATCTCAACAACCGATGCAAGCGACATTCTAATGCTTGTAACCAGCAAAGATGTCTTTCTACTTACCTCCTTGAACTCAATCGTAATTGGAAAGGAAACATTCAATCCTGATTCTATAGTGCTTCAAGAAAAGGATGACAGAATCTCTCTGATAATTCGCTCTACAAACGAATTGCTTACATCAATTGATGATGACAGGAAAGGTAAACTGCAGGTAACGTTGTTCAATGCAGTCTGTAAACCATCCCTTTCTCCTCCCACCGACACAAAGGGAGAAATAAAGAGGATTATCTTGAAGCAGGAAATTGATAAAGCTATTCTGTCCATTTACTACGATGCCAATAAGATTTCGAAAATCGAAAAAGAACTTGCAGAACCATCTCCCTCGATAAAGCTCACCTTCTATAAAAAGAAAGAACAGCCGGAAAATGTGATAAAACCTGTGAAGCCCAAAAAGCCCATAAAAAAAAGGCAAATGAATATGATAGTGCTTGACCCGGGACACGGTGGAAGAGACTCCGGAGCTATTGGACCAAAAGGTCTCACAGAGAAAGAAACCGTACTAAAAATAGCCAAAGAGGTGAGGGAAATACTCAGAGAAAAGGGTTTCAAGGTGCTAATGACAAGAGAAGATGATAGTTTTGTTCGTCTGCGGCAGAGGTCAAAATTAGCAAACAGTTCCGGCGCAAACCTTTTTGTAAGCATACATTGTAATGCTACAGCAGCAAGAAAAGAAGCAGGCGGCTTCGAAACCTACTTTCTTTCAACTGCAAAAACAAGCTGGGCAAGGGCTGTGGAAGCAAAAGAAAACTCAGTTATCAAGTTTGAGACTCCAAGCGAACAGAAATCGATAGTTGAATACATTCTCTGGGATATGGCACAGAATGAATATCTCAGAGAGTCAAGCGACCTTGCAGAAGATATTCAGGAATCCTTAACCCGTTGTGTTTCGATTGAGAATAGAGGTGTAAAACAAGCAAATTTCTATGTGATGAGAGAAATTTATATGCCAAGTGTTCTCGTTGAAACATCATTTATTTCGAATAAAGAGGAAGAAAAACTGCTAAAAAATAGCAATTTTCGAAAGAAAATTGCAGAGGGCATTGCAGAAGGAATTCTCAAGTTCAAAGAAATCTATGAAAAGAAGTTAAACCAATAGAGATGGATAGGAAATTTCAAGAAAAACCCATTGGTATATTTGATTCAGGCGTAGGTGGATTAACCGTTGTCAAGCAAGCAATGAACCTGCTTCCTTATGAATCGATAGTCTATTTCGGTGATACTGCAAGAGTCCCGTACGGGACAAAATCAAAGGATACTATAATCCGTTTTGCAGCCGAAGATGCTGATTTCCTGATGAAGCATAATGTAAAAGCCATCGTTGTTGCCTGTAATACCGCCTCATCAAATAGCCTTGACTATCTACAATTTCATTACAAAGTACCTGTCATCGGCGTAATTGAACCAGGTGCAAGAGGTGCCTGCAGTAAAACAAGGAACAATAAAATAGGTGTAATTGGAACATCTGCTACTATTGAAAGCAATGAATACGAGAGGAGAATAAAAGCATGCTGTCCCGAAGCAGAAATTCTCAGCAAAAGCTGTCCACTGTTTGTTCCATTTGCAGAGGAAGGTTGGACCGAAAAAAAAGCAACAAAACTTGTTGCCAGTGAATACTTGAAGGAAATGATTGAATTTGGCATTGATACGCTTGTTCTTGGCTGCACACACTACCCCATACTTAAAAATGTAATCCAAAGCGTCATAGGAGACGCAGTTTTTCTCATAGATTCCGCATACTACACTGCGCTTGAGCTAAAAACCTTACTGCGAAAGAAAGGCTTGTTGACAAAATCAAGAACTGTAGAAGAGCCAAAGTTCTTCCTTTCTGACAAACCAAGAAACTTCTCACAGGTTGCAGAAAGGTTTCTTGGAAAAAAAATCAAAAAAGTAACCGTAGTAAACTTATAGAAAAAAGTGAAAATAGCAGAGTCAAGACTTAAAAGACTGCTGGGAAAAAGAATTCTTAATCGAATTAAAGTGATTGGAGAATTCTGCACGAATGATGGGCAACCCTGTTATCTTGTAGGTGGAACTGTAAGGGACTTAATCCTGAATCGTAAGCAGGTTGATATCGACCTTATAACAAAAGCAAATCTTTCTTCAATCAATAAGAAAATTTCCAAAAAGTGGCATCTTGAAAAAACTATTAGAAGTCAGTTCAATACCATCAAAGTTATTTTTCGCGATGGCTTCTCAATTGATATAGCAAGAGCAAGAAAAGAGTCTTACCCGCATCCTGCATCCTTACCTGTAGTTGAAATAGGCAGTATCTCAGACGATGCAAAACGAAGGGATTTTACAATCAATACTTTACGAATGTCATTGTCAAAAGAAGACTTCGGAAAGATATATGATGACCTTGACGGAGTTTCCGACATCAAGACGGGTATCGTCCGTGTTCTGCACGACAAGAGTTTCATAGACGACCCTACGAGAATATTCCGGGCAATTCGTTTTAAGAAACGCTTTTCTTTCCACCTTGAAAGAAAAACCAAGAAACTCTTCACAGAGGCAGTTAACAAACATATGATTAAAGAACTAACCTCTCAAAGAATAAGGAGGGAAATATTCCTCCTGCTGAAGGAAGAAAAATGGGACAAAATTGCACTGAGTCTATCAAGAAATAGTGTGCTGAGAGAACTCGGCATAAAGCAAATACCTCAAGGTAAAAACCTGCTTGCGTTTAAGAAGAATCTTCTGAATTTTCCTACTGGAAAATCTAATTTTCAAGCTGTAAAACTTCTTGTTATGCTGGAAAAATCAACAAAAAGTGAGATAGATTCGTTCTCGAAAACGGCGGGATTAAAGAATGAAGAAATCAAACTACTGCTAAACCTAAAAAAGAACGGCGAAAAAACGTTAAAAAAACTTGCAATAAATTATCTTCCAAACAGTGATATATACTGGTTACTGAATTCCATCCCGACTGAAGGTATTGTATATCTTTATTGCAAAAGCGTACAGAAACAGAGGCAAAGGATATCGATTTATTTAGACAGGCTTAAGCATATAAAAACTAAAATCACTGGACAGGATTTGAAACTCCTTGGTATTAAAGAAGGACCTATCTATGAGAAAATTCTAAACAAAATCCTTGACGAAAAGCTAAACGGAAAACTAAAAACAAAAAGAGAAGAGCTGAAATTTATGAAAAACAAACTCATGAGCAGGAATCCGGGTCATTTATCATTCTTCTTCCCCAAATAACATACCATCTTTTATGGTCTGCCAAGATATGATGCTGTTATCCTTGTCATTATTTGAATAAAAATTTCTGGTTCTTGTATCCTCGCTTGCATTCCTATAATTCTTTATATATAAGCATTTCCACAATCTGCCAATCCTAAATTCCAAATTCCAGCCTAACCCCATAACTTACAACTTTAAGTTAAATGCTCAATTAATATTTTTATTCCAATACAAATTAAAATTAAACCACCGATTATCTGAATTTTTCTTTCAAAATAGTGTCCAAATCTATTACCAAAATAAACACCAAGAATCGATAGTAAAAATGTTACAATTCCAATTATTATTGCAGGGAGTACAATGGAAACTTTTAGGAATGACAGGCTTAAACCAACAGCCAAAGCGTCGATACTTGTTGCAACAGATAACATCAGCAAAACATAAACATTCAGCGGATTTATTTTCTTTTTATTTAACCCCATTTTAGATGATTCATAAATCATTTTACAGCCTATTACACTTAGAAGTCCGAAAGCTATCCAATGGTCAACGCCTGAAATAAAATCTCGAAAGCTAAGCCCTGCTAACCATCCAATTAATGGCATAATTGCTTGAAATAATCCAAAAAATATTGCGATCTTTAAAGCATTATTGATTCTCAAGGATTTAATCGTTAATCCACTTGTGATAGATACAGCGAAAGCATCCATTGCTAATCCAAATGCAATAAATATAATTAAAATAATATCCATTTCACATCTCTTTCATGCAGCCAGCTTACGGACAGGGACGGGGTTTGACGATATGTTTCCTGCAGTAACTGTAAAAACCGAATCTTTAGTTTCTTATCCGAAAATATGTTCTCGCCTTTGTCACCCCTGTTCATTACATGGTGATACACGCCAACATATGTAAATCTGCTGTGCCTCATCAATTATTCTCCTTCCAATACTAAAAATGTCATATCGTCAAACCCCGTCCCCGCTTTTCCCCGCTTTTTTACTAAAATTATATATTGATTCAAAATCTTACCGATAACGTTTTCGGATATGAGAAGTTGCGTTAGCAATATAGGTGGAGTGTAGCGGAAGCGCATATCCAGTGTTATATGATGTTTACGACTCTTTCTTTTTGAACTTCTTTTTAAAAAATCCTTGCTCTCTAAGTCTTTCCATTTTTGGTTTCATCATATTATTTTCTATAGCCCACTTTCTTAATATTTCTATTCTTTTTAACGTTAACTCTTTATCTTTCTCATTATATTTTTCCATCCATTCTCTTTCTTGTTTTTCCCATTTAACAAATCCTGATCCATGTTCAATCATGCTTTTGTCAAGATCAAGAATTTGCGTTTCTTTTCCTTCCTCTGTCATATCAGGAATACTTTCAATATGTGTATATAAATCTTGTGTAAATTCATCCTCACTTGCAATTTTTTTAATTGTAGTCATATAACCTTTGGGTAGCAAATTACTTATTCTTTCAATTTCATATTTCTCCAAAACGGGAAAGGGATTAGCTATTCCAACCTTTTTACTCCAGTCGAATTCTATTACTCCAATTGGATATTTCAAAAGATGCAAAGTCACAATAACTATAATTATTTCTTGGTAAGCATTGAGCCATTCTAAAGTTATCTTTTCTTCAAATGTTTGAAAATTAGCTTTGAGAATTCCTAAATGATTTGAATATTTATATCCCTTCGTGTGAACATAATTATGTAAGAAACTTAATTTATCAAAACGATTGCGAAGTTTTAACTGTTTATTAAAAGTTTCGATATTATTATTTGAATTTAGTATTTCCCAGACTTTTTTTGTACGAGGAGTGTTTGCTTCCCAAGAATCCCTTGACCTTAACCAATCTTGAACCGTTCTGTGTCCATCGTCATTTATATTGTAGTAGACGGATAGTAATCCTAGTTCAAGTCCACTACGTAATGACATAAAAGCTTGTTTATAAAGACCAAAAACTATCAAATTAAATGATATTTGTAATTCATCCCAAGAGTCCATATATGGAAAAAAATGACCTGACCAAAAATTTTCAGTCGTTTGAGGAATTATTTTTCCAATACTATGATAAACCCAACCCAAATTTTCAATTTTACCTTCTATGTCTGGATTTTTAGAAAAAAAATCTTCTGTCTTTTTTAAAACGGCTATGCTTTTTCGAGGTTTATATATAAAAGGAGAATAATTAGTCATATGCAGATAAAAAGGATTTTTTAAAATATTTTAATTTTTGAGTCGTAAATTTCATCTAACGTTTTGCGGATAAAAGAAGTTGCCGAAAGTAATTTGAAGAATCTTTGATTTCCCTTTTATCAGCTGTTATTGATGGTCTTGCTAGCAATTTTCAATATCCTTCTGTGTCTCAGTACAGTTCACCTTTGTCAAAAAAACACATAGTTCTCAACGCAATGTGCCTTTCTTATATCGTTGCTCTTCAATTTTGTTCTATCATGTGCAACTTCATTTCTTGCGTCGTGCGAACGGTTTCTTGGTCTGTTCAAGATATCGATGGATTGTGTGTTCCACGAATCTAGGAATTTCCCGCATCATCATGCGTGTGTCTTTAGTGTGCATACCGAGTTCTTCCATAAATTGCCCATGCATAGTAAATTCAGCCACACGGTCTAAAACTATCAAGACTTGTTCTATAGCCTTTTGATCGCCAGATTTGACTATCCGGTATGCCTCAACGAGGATCTCATAGAGCCACGGAATATCATCACGTACAATACCTGCAATTATCAAGATTCCAATGGGACTGCTTGATAAACCAGACATATGCATCATCTCCTCTAACATCATTGGGTGAAATCGTCTAATCCTTCGTCGACGGGTTGGATCAAGTCTATCTTCAATACTGGAAGGTAAATCTCGAAACATAACCTTCATCTCCTCAAGCAATTTTGCAACAGAGGTACCGTTCGACGGTTTTTCCTTCTTCTTAGAATTTGGTGATTTTGCCAAGATCTTTTTTTCTTGGTTCTTGAATATTTGTACCTGCCCTTTAACCACGCCAGGATCCGGCTCTAAATCAGGTATTTTCTCCGTCAATTGCATGATAAGCTTGGTGAGAGCCTCTTCGCTATCATCGCAGTTTTCAAACTGATAGAATGGACCGCTGCTCACTTGACTTAGCGAAATACCGAGAGCGACTCCATATACTTTTACATTCAGCTTTCCCTTAGCTACGCCTGCCTCGTAAAGTATCCAAGGACGATTTAAGCTTCGCTCCGTGAATAGACAAACAACATCGGATGCGGACTCAATCTTCCCCATAAGACTCTTATACCATTCATCTCCAAATTCTATCCCTTCTGTTCCCTTTTTATCAGACGAGCGAAATGACTTCAGCATTCCGGCACTAACGCTCTTCATGAGTTTGCTAAACGCTTCTGCGAGTTCTGCATCGCGACCATCATGGCTGATAAAAATCAGTGGTATTGTGGATGAGGAAGAAAACTTGTCTACTTCAGATGATGATTTTATCTTTTTGGATTTTGCCATAATTCCCTCCTTTCAGTTTAATCACATTTGTTGCTTGACTTATTCTAAACAAAAAACAGTTATTATACATCATTCTCTATTATCCTTAAAAACTTGCTAACAAGACTTTCATATAACGTTCCGAGCATATCCAAAACCCGCTGAAGACGGGATTGAGCGGAGTGCCGAAGGCACATAGCCAGATACGCTCTGTTATACACCGTCTGACTCTTGATGATTCAATAATCATAACATCTCATTAAAAATAGGTTTGAATTCTTGTTCATCTACATTGAAATATTCCCCATCAAGATTAGTAGACTCATTTAAGATAGACACAATAACTTCCGCAGGCACACAATCTTCTTCATAACTTAAAGGAAAATGAATTGAATCGGGTTTTTGATGAAGATACTCTACCCAAAGATAAGAATGAACAATTGCGAAAGGAAATCTCACCTCTTCATCCATTGCATGAAGTACTTCTACAATAAGCTTTTGGACTAATTTTCCTGCTCTAATAACATGAGCATTAGTGAGATTTCTCATATCCGACGCTATCCCAAATTTCTCTCTTGAGTCGCTTCTTGTAACAATGAAATATCTGTCTTGTTTAACAAGATGAGCCTCCATTGCATCAGATATATTTGCATGTAAAAAAAGATTTCTTACATTTATAAAATGTTGTATTGCAGCGAATAATTCATCTTGCTTCGCAAGCGGAGAGCGCTCAAATGAATGACAGTACGTATCCATTTCTAAAATTTTCACCGCAAGCATCTCATTTCTAAGTCGTTTTTCATAAATGTCATTTCGATATCTATCTTTTAGAAAGAGCGTATAAACAAGGTTCAAGAATCCCTCTAAACTCATAAAGGTAGTCATAAATGCTGCTCTATAAAGAGACGCCACAATACGACCCTTATTCATTGCTTCGATGAATTTATGGATGTCCTTTTCCTTCTGTAAGTTCTTTATCTCATCAACTATCTGCTTTGCTTGCTCCATCAAATCCTCTGTCGTAAGACGATGTAAGGCATAGGGGTTTAAGGTGGCACTCCCAACTTTCGATTTTTTAATTTGTTTTTTTGAAATATGAACCTTACTTGCTTTTCCTATAAGAGCGTCACGAAATGCAGATGCTTCGGCTAATACTTCTTTAGAAGGCTCAATATTTATACCAGTATATCCAATTGACCAACTTCCTTTATAATCATAAACTGTTAATAAGGCAACTGGGGTAAATATGATCCATTGCCAAGTAGATTTTTCTTCGGGATAAGAATTCGGCGGACCAAAAGTTTCATGCATAGTCTTAAAAATGACTGTTCTATGAAAACCACCTGGTTCACCTATAAATATCCCCCCACCATCTCTATATGCGGTCAAACCCTTCGGTGGTTTTAATGCATTCTCTATTTCTGCTTTTGATGCTATGCGAAAGTCGGATAATTTCTTTGTCACATTTATCTCACTCTATCAGTCAGATGGCAGATAACCCATTTATATCTGCACTATTGCGCTTATATGCCCTATCGCTCGTTTTACATTTTCTCATTCTTTTATTACAATAGCCATTGCCCATTTTTTAAGCCTTTAATTTAGACCTTTTTCATATTATGCATCATCAAAATACAATATAATAGATGAGATGTCAAACAAAAAAATTATAAAAATGTTGAAATAGGAAGAAATAGGAAGAAATATCACTGTCAAACTTATGGTTGGTTGGTCTAGAGTAATCTCAAAAGAATAAAGAACTTTTGCACTTCTTTCAGGTGTCCAAATAGTGTCAATAAGAGAATCAAATTGGCTATAATTGAGTCAAATAGAGCCAAATTAAAATCCACTCTAAATCTATATCCTGTAATGTATTATCTCGATATATAAGGAGTTACGAAAATGGGGTGAAATGCATTAAGAATCCGTTGCTCTCCTAATTATAATACAGGAGTAACCACTTAGCATAATATTCTACTCTCGTGTTTGAGATTATGCCTTCTCAATAAAGATATGCCAAATACCTTCTTCCTCTGAGGTTTTTAATATACGACTCCCGCTCGCCTTTATTGCTATGGGTATCTCCTTTTTAGAAATATCATGTGTGCCAATCACTTCAATAATTTCCCCGCTTTTTGATGCAACCATTGCTTTCCGAGTTTCAAGAAGAGGAATCGGACAAATATCACCGATTACATCAACTGTTCTATCAACATTGATTTCACCCTTTTTTGTCAAAAAGGACCTCCACTTTCTTTACATCCCATAGCGATTCAAGCCTTTCCCTCACCTCTTCTTCCATATTATGTGCAAATTGATGGTCTTGAGGAATTCTTATAAAAACCTTTACCGTTCCTTTTGAAACGGACACATTCTTCACAATATTTGTGCGGACTATATCGAAACCGACCACAGGATTCATAACATGTTTTAATCTCCTTAGAACAATATCCCTGGTCGTTTTCACCTTTTCCTTGATAAGCCCGTGCTTTTCCTCATAATTCTCTATCGCAGCCTTCAGCACATCTACGGCAAGAACAGAGCAATGAACCTTCACAGGTGGAAGTCCACCAAGTTCGCGGGCAGCATCTTTCCAGGAAATCTTCTTTGCCTCGTCAAGCGTTTTTCCTTTTGCCATCTCGGTTATTATAGAACCTGTTGCTATGTTTGATGCGCAACCAAATGATTCAAATTTAACATCTGTAATTTTCTTTGTCTTTTTGTCAACCTTCAGGTAAAGTGCCACCATATCCCCGCAAGCAGGTGAACCTTCCATTGCTTTTGCGTCGGGATTTTTCATCTTTCCAACGTTTTTAGGATGTCTGAAGTATTCAAGAAGCTTTTCACTGTATGGTAATGGCAACTTTCCTCCTTATTTATGCGGTCCTATTGGGCTTATTTCTCTTAGTTTCTTCACCACATCACGAACCGAGTCAACAACATAATCAATCTCACTATCTGTATTGAATCTTGAGAAACTAAATCTAATGGAACCGTGCGCATCCTCGTGCGATAACCCCATTGTTTTGAGAACATAACTCGGTTCTAAGGAACGGCTAAAACAAGCAGAACCGGTGATTACCGCAATTCCACGCATATCCAGGTGAAGTAGCACCGACTCTCCCTCAACATACTTGAAAGAAACGTTTAGTATCGTTGGAACACTACGCTCCATTGCTCCGTTCACCTTTACATACTCCAGGTTTTTCTTAATACCTTCATAAAGTCTCCTTCTTAATCTCTCAATCTGTTTTATCTCATTCGGTTCAATTAGTTCGGTCGCCTTTGCAAAACCAACTACCCCTGCAACATTTTCTGTTCCACCCCTCTTGTTGAATTCATTGTAACCCCCGTCCATCCATTTCGGAATTCCCAGGCCATTCCTGACATAAATGGCACCGACACCTTTCGGACCATGCATCTTGTGAGCGGTTATAGATAAAAGGTCAATTTGATATTCTTCAACATTGATGGGAAGACGACAATATCCCAATACTGCATCAGTATGAAAAACAACACCCGTCTCCCTGCATATTTTACCTATCGATGCTATGTCCTGAATTATCCCGGTTTCCTGATTTACCATCTGAATAGAAACGAGAATAGTTTTTCTTGTTATTGCACTTTTTAAATCATCGGGGGATACGAGCCCAGTGCCCGATACGGGTAAAACCGTAATCTCAAATCCTTGTTTTTCAAGACTTCTAACCGATTCAAGCACAGAACGATGCTCGGTGGAACAAGTTATGATGTGATTTCCTTTTTTTCTGTTTGCAATTGCGGTCGCCTTTATTGCAGTATTGTTAGATTCCGTCCCTCCTGATGTGAAAACGACTTCTTCTGTCTCAGCACCAATCTTATCTGCAATAACCGACCGTGCATTATCCAGTGCATCCTTCGCATCAATACCAGGAGAATGGCTGAACTCAGAAGAAGCAACTGCATACTTTTCCGTAAAAAAAGGCATCATAGTTTCCACAACTCGTTTGTCGCACTTTGTCGTTGCCGCATTATCAAGATATACCTTCTTCATCTGCATACTTGATAATATAGTAAAATATACTATTTTTGTCAAGTTTTAATTGTCAACAACCTCTCCCTTTTTTGCTTGACAAAGGGACAAATAACATATAGTCTTTTTACAAGTTTGACGGAAGAAACAGCAAATTATAGGCAAAAATAAAGATGTTCGAAAATATTACCGAAAAACTGGGCAAAATATTCAGAGCCCTTAGAGCCAAAGGAAAACTATCCAGAGCCGACATCGAAAAGGGTTTAAGAGACATAAGACTTGCACTTCTTGAAGCAGATGTAAACTACAAGGTTGTAAAAGCCTTTATAGATAAACTAAAGGAAAGTGCAACAGGAGAAAGGGTACTCAAAAGCTTTACCCCTTGCGAAACCTTACTCAAGGTAGTATATGAGGAACTGAGAGATTTTCTCTCCACCCAAGGTAAAACGGAGCTCAATTCCGATGGACGACCCGGCATATTAATGCTCATTGGTTTACAGGGTTCCGGTAAGACAACAACCGCCATCAAAATTGCACATTTCTTAAGGAAGAAAGGAAAAACCTCTCTCGTCGTTCCATGTGACCTGAAAAGACCTGCTGCAGTGGAACAATTGCATATTATGGCAGAGCAAAGTAAATTGCCATTCTATGAAATCACCGAAACAAAGGTCGAGAAAATCGCACAGAACGCAGTTGCATTTGCAAGAGAAAAAGGCTATAGTCCGGTAATTCTCGATACTGCCGGAAGGTTACACATCGATGACGAAATGATCGGAGAACTGGTAAGGCTTAAAAAACTCGTATCTCCAAAAGAGATCCTATTGGTTCTTGATGCTATGACAGGTCAGGATGCAGTAAACATTGGCACATCATTTCAGAAAAAGGTCGACTTTGACAGCATAGTGCTTACAAAAATGGACGGTGACGCAAGAGGGGGTGCTGCTCTCTCCCTGAAATATGTGACAGGAAAACCAATTAAATTAGTTGGAACCGGTGAGAAACCTGGAGACCTCGAACTTTTCCATCCTGATAGAATGGCTTCAAGAATACTGGGAATGGGCGACCTTTCAACACTCGTTGAAAAAGCGCAGGAAGTAATAAAAAAAGAAGAAGCAGAGGAAACAGCAAGGAAATTCGCCAAATCACGCTTTACCCTCGAAGATTTCAGAAAACAACTGCGTATGGTAAAAAAACTGGGACCTATCGAAAAAATTGCGAGTATGCTGCCCGCAATGAAATCGCTGGGAAAGGTGAATGTTGATAATAAAGCACTGCTAAAAATCGAAGCAATAATTGATTCGATGACAAAAGAGGAAAGAAGCAATTCCAAAATTATCAACGGAAGCAGAAGAAAAAGGATTGCATCAGGTAGCGGCACAACCGTTGCAGAAGTGAATAAACTGTTAAAGGACTTTGATGCAATGAAAAAGATGATGAAGCAACTGTCAAAAGGAAAAATGGGATTTCCGTTATAGCTACAAGGAAAATGATAACACCTATTCTTCTGTGTGTATCAATCTTATTCGCAACTCCTACCGTTGAGAAAGAACGTATTGGCACACAGGTTTCGCTCTCATCGGTCTTTCTCAAGGGGTTTACTCCTTCTCTTGGAGCAGGAGTAAATGTAATTTTCATAACCGGTGAAAAACTCGGTGCTTCATTGGGTTTTCAGATTATTCGCAACAAAGGAAGGAGTCTTTACAGTGAATCTATGTCCGGTATTGAACTCATTAGTTCTACATCTTCAAAATACATAACACTTACAGGTTTTGAATTGAATTATGCTATTGCCAAAAAGAAGCTTTCCCCATTCATTGCGGCAAAAATCAATTGGGTATACTTCCACGAACAGTCAAAAAATGTATATTATACACCCGGATGGAAAATTACCACCTGGAAAAATTATCAGGGAATGGGTTACTGCCTTCAGGCAAACTCCGGTGTCCGATACATAGTAAACCCCTCTTTCTCATTGGAGAGCAAATTAACTCTTCTTCTGGGGAATTTTTCCTACCCACCACTGGAAGAGAGAATTTACATAAGGGGATTATCTTTCTCTCTCGGCATCAGATTGTGATACCGTGAAATCACATTTTCCTCTTGACAAAATCGACTTGAAGAACTAAAATACATTATATGAAAGGAAGTTTAATACTTACCTTCTGTTTTCTCATTCTCCTCTCACAAATCAGGGTAGCATCCAGTGAAAATGCAATAAAAATTCATGTGCTAAAATCCAATCAATCGCTCATACTTATCAAGGTGGAATTTTCGGAACCTAAAATAGTTGAGAAAGATAACTACAAAAGGCTCGTTTTTCCTGAAGAAGGCACAACCCGCTCGGTGGGTAAACCAGAACTTCCTGCCGTCACAAGGTTCATTGCCATACCTGATAATGCAACCTGCAATTTCAGGATAGTTCGCGCAGAAAGTTATGCAAAAAACACCATTCGAATTATCCCATACAATAGAGGAACAGATTATGAAAAACCAGCATTCGAGTGCGATACGGAATTCTACAAAAAGGATACCTGGTATCCAGAAAAGACTTTAGAAACAGGTCCCCCGGCAATAATGAGAGATGCAAGATTTATTCCTATCACTATTTTCCCTGTTACATACAACCCAAAAAAAGGGGAAATCAAAATAACCAAAGAGATGGAAATTGAAATTTCATTTTCCTATGCAAATCCTGAAAATCCAAAATTCAGAAGAAGGAACACATTCTCAAGTGCTTTTGCCCCGCTTTACAGGAAATTTTTCGTCAACTATGACAACATATTAACAGGTGAGAAGGGACAAAGAGGAAGTTATTTGATAATCGTCCCGGATGCTCTTTATAACCATGTTCTTTCCCTTGCTGACTGGAAAAACAGAAAGGGCAACCAAACGGTCATCAAGAAGATTTCAGAAGTGGGTTCAACGAACTCCCAGATAAAGAATTTTATTTTGAGCGCTTACAATACCTGGCCTGTACCACCTGATTATGTCCTTCTTATCGGAGATATAGATGTAATGCCAACCTTTTATGATAATGACCCCCGACATGGAACCTATGCAACCGACCTTACTTACACTCAACTCGAAGGTTCAGACATTTTTCCTGATGTATTTATTGGCAGGATTTCTGTTGATAATACATTGGAGCTTGATGTAATAAGCGCAAAGATTCTAAGTTACGAGAAATCGCCTGTGTCACCCTCAACCTGGCTCGGGAAATTCCTGTGCGCTGCAGGAAGGGATTTTGAATCTCAACCTGAAACCAAGGTCTGGGTGCAAAAACTTGTGCAATCTTATGGATATACAACTGATACACTCTTTGCAAGAAACGGTGCAAATGCAACGATGATAACCAATGCAATCAACAACGGAAGGGCATACATAAACTATAGAGGCGGTGGCTGGGGTTACGGCTGGAGAGAACCCTACTATGACACCAATAACATACTATATAATCTATCCAACGGATGGAAACTTCCTGTTATGACGAGTATAAATTGCGGCGCCGGAAAGTTCAACTGGAGTGGAGGAGAATGTTTTGGCGAAATCTGGTTAAGGGCAGGAACACCGAGTAATCCCAAAGGAGGTGTTGCCTTTATAGGTGCTTCTCACTGGACCTATGCAAGCAGAAACAATTCGCTTGATGTAGGCATATATAGAGCGATTTTCAATGATTCTCTTGTTATCCTGGGACAAGCTATGAACGCAGGTAAATTATTTATGTTCTCCTGTTATCCTGAATACGATACAACTAAAATTGAATACGGTGTTTATCACATTCTTGGGGATCCAGAGTTAAATATGTGGACAGGCATTCCAGAAAATCTGACAGTAACTCATCCTGCAGTTATTCACTGCGGAAATACAGGATTCGATGTCTCGGTCAGGGACAATAATAACTTTCCGGTCAGGAAAGCACTCGTCTGCCTTGTCAAGGGAACTGAAATCTATTCATACGATTATACTGATTCGCAAGGGAATTGTCATTTCCTGATAAATCCCATAACCTCGGGAACACTCAATATAACGGTAACGGCGTTAAATTTCATACCCTATGAAGGAAGTGCATCAGTCATCTCAAACACAACCTATGTAGGATATGAAAGCCATTTCATAGATGACGATAACTCCGGAGGAAGCAGCGGAAATAATGATGGGGAAGTAAATCCAGGAGAGACAATCGAGATGCCATTAGTTCTCAAAAACTTTGGAACCCAGAGTTCGTATAATGTGTCAGCGATACTTCACTCCATAAACTCGCTGGTAACCATAACAGATTCGGTAGAGACCTTTGGAGACATCTCAGCTCAGGATACGGCATTAAGTAATGAGGATTTCGATTTCGTTGTTCCTTCTTCCTTAAGGTTTGGTGACTCTCTTGGTTTATCCCTCAATATAAGCGATAATGATTCCACCTGGTATTCATATTTTCAAGTTCCTGTTTTCGCTTGCAATATCTCATATGTGGGCTTCATATTCTACGATGGAGGTAACGGCATACCAGAACCCGGTGAAAATGCCGGATTTAGCGTAACACTTGAGAATACCGGTAATGCTACGGCAGCAAACCTTAATGCAATACTCAGAATACAGGACCCATACATTTCAATAAGTGACTCACTCGGAAGTTTTGGTAACATTGCATCTGGTAACAATGCAACCAATTCCTCTGATAGATTTCACATTTACATTTCACAAAATGCCTACAAAGGCTACAAAGCAAATTTCACACTATATTTATCTGCAAGTGGTTATTATATTGATAGCCTTAATTTCGTGATTACAATAGGTCCTGTTACAAACGGAAGTCCAACAGGTCCTGATGAGTATGGATACTATGCTTACGATAATAGCGACAATGAATATACCGAATCTCCACAATACAGTTGGACAGAAATTGACCCCAATTATGGAGGTTCAGGAACATTGCTTCCCTTGTGGGAAGATAGAACTGCAACAATCCCTCTCCCATTTACCTTCAAATACTATGGAATAGATTATGACTCAATATCAATATGCGCAAACGGTTGGATTGCGGCAGGAAAAACACATCTGGGCACATACGCAAACTGGCCTATTCCGGATACATACGGTCCTCCTGCTATGATTGCACCATTCTGGGATGACCTTACCGACAGTCTTCCTGTGCCATATCATATATACCACAAATACGATGTATCGAATCACCTCTTTATCGTTGAATGGAGCAGAATATATCACCTCTACCAAGATTCTATTCCTAATCCTGCAGACCCTGAAACCTTCGAAGCCATTATTTATAACCCAATATATTACCCCACAATTACAGGTGACGGTGAAATTATCTGCCAATACAAAACTATCATCAACAGTCTTTCCTGTACCGTGGGAATAGAAAACAAAGAACAAACTATTGGCTTGCAGTATGTCTACAATGGAACATACTCTTCTGGTGCATCAACTATTGATGATGCCACTGCTGTGAAATTCACAACAGACCCACCTCTGTATACGGGCATTGAGGAAACGAAAAATCCGAAATCTGAAACCCGAAATCCGAGATTAACAATTTTCCCAAACCCATTCACCAAAGAGACCGTTATTCGTTATTCGTCAACAGTAAATAGTAAAAGTTCACGCCTTACACCTCACTCATTACGGATTTATGATGTGAGTGGAAGGTTGGTTAGGTCTTTTTCACTCTTCTCTCCTCCCTCTTCGCTCTTCTCATCTGTAACCTGGGATGGGAACGATGAGAAAGGGAAGGATATAAGGAGTGGTGTTTACTTTGTAAGGCTCAAATCTAGAAATGTAATCCTATTAAGGAAACTTATAAAATTGAGCAATTTTTAAAATGTCGGTGTTTCGTAATTTTTTGCTTGACAATCCCTTGCTAAAATTGTATAAAATTCTAAGGAAGGAGGTGAATTTTATCGGTAAATATTCCAACTCTTAGCTTGAGGAGGATGAATGAAGTATTTTGTAATTCTTTTTTTACTTGTTGCTTCTGTTTGCTGGGGAGGATGGATTCCTCTGAGCAGCTTCAATTCACAAGAGGAAATCATTGCCGTTCAAAATCAGACACATGATGCAATCACTATTGAAGTAACGCTGCCTGGTTTCGATGTTTCCGAGGTTGTTGAAAATGGGATCATCTATCAGCGTATTTCCATCCCACCTTACTCCGGAACCAGCCACGACATCGGCAAACCCGAGATTCCAATGATAGGCGCTAATGTTGGCGTCCCCCAAAACGCAAATCTGGATATTGAAATTATTGCAGCAGAAACGGAAATTTTTAGCGGGTACAACCTCTATCCTTTCCAGGAACCGACAACGGATGTTGCAAGCAAACAACCTTTCACCATTGATAATAATTTCTACTCAACAAACATCACCTTCCCTGAAGTCATCTCGAGTATCTCTGATCTTAAGGTATGGAGGGATATCACCCTTACCAATTTGCAGGTTTACCCGTTTCAGTACAATCCCGCTACTAAGGAACTCACCGTATACAAAAAGCTCATCGTTCGAATAAACGTTCACGGTACGAGCGAACAGATTGTCATTTCGAAACGCTACAGCGCTATGTACCGGAATGCAATCCTCAATTACGGATGGATGAACATACTCACGCGGGCAGCTGATATCCATTACCTTGCCATTATCTATGATAGCTTCATAGATGAAGCCGCGCCGCTGACCGATTGGTATCGCACGAAGGGTATTACCATCGATGTAGTGCCATCATCTACTGCAGGTTCTAATTCTGCGGCAATCAAGACATATATTACCAACCATTATAATACATACGGTACGGATTACGTGCTCCTTGTCGGGGACGTTGCGCAGATCCCAACATATACGGGCTATTCTTGTCCGGCTTCCGATGCATGGTATTCCTTCATTACCGGCGGTGACTACTATGCTGAACTCGCCATTGGAAGATTCTCCGCTTCATCTCCAAGCACCGTCACGGATATAGTTAATAAGCAGCTCACCTATGATAAAAATCCACCTTTGAATGATTGGCTGATAAAGTCTGTGCTGGTTGCACACAAGGAACTGTATCCTGCAAAATACTCGCAGTGTAAGAGGGAAATTTACAACTATCCGTATTCCTATTTCACACCCACAATGGACACAATTATGGGCGCAAAATCAGGACAGACGAATGCTACTGTAACTGCTGCAATTAACGATGGTAGAAATGTCGTTAATTATCGCGGTCACGGAGATACATATATATGGTGGCAGTGGGATATCCCCAATGAGAACTGGTCCACAACAAATGTAAATGCACTTACAAATGGAGACGAAACCCCTGTAGTTTTCAATATTGCATGCGTCTGCGGCAACATTTCAGTAAGTGAATGCCTCAGTGAATGCTGGCAGAGGAAGAATCCTGGTGGTGCGATTGCTTCCCTTGGAGCCTCAAACCCCTCATATACCATCCCGAACCATGACTATGATAAATACTTCTATCGCGGATACTGCGATTCTACGATATGGAATGTTGGATGGGTCAGCAACTATTCGGCAGCTATGATATTGCCTATTCACGGCAACTTAGCCATAGAGAATACTAAGATGTATATGTGGTGTGGCGACCCGATGACTGAAATCTGGACAGCAATTCCAACACCACTCCATGCCACTCATGCACCAAATGTGCCGCTTGGTCCCAGTGATTTCACGGTTACTGTTACCGATGCAAAAACAAAAGCACCTGTTTCCGGCGCACTCGTGTGTGCAATGAAGGGCACAGAAACCTGGGTTAGCGATTTTACGAATGCAAGCGGTCAGGTTACATTAAGCATCTGTCCAACAACTCCGGGAACACTCCTGGTTACTGCTTCAGCACACGATTTTCTTCCATATGAGGGTTCCGCACTTGCAAACTCCGGTCCATACTGCGTATATGACAGTCATACCATCGATGATAATGCAGGAGGTAATGGTGACGGTGTAATAAGTTCTTACGAAACCATCACTATGCCTGTTATACTCCATAACATTGGTGTGGAGGCTGCAAAGGATGTAGTTGCCAACCTGAGATTTAAGGTTGCCAATTCATACATTACACTTATAGATACGGTCGGAAACTTTGGAGATGTTTTACCCGACAGTATGAAGCAAGGAACACCTCCATATTCGTTCAGTGTTGCAGGCAACTGTCCAAATGGCAATACCATCAAGTTTGAAGTAGAGATAGTGGATAGTGCAGGCAATGACTGGCTGCAGACATTCGATGAGATAGTATACAATCCCGAACTCTCTTACGAGGGACTAATAATAGACGATGCTGGACAGGTAGAGCCAAATGGCATACTCAATGCAGGTGAGGTAGCAAATACGATAATATCGCTCAAGAACAATAATGGATATGCTTTTGCAACAGGTGTTACAGCGGTATTAAGGACTTCTGATGCATACATAACCGTAACGGACAGCACAGCCAATTATCCTGACATAT
>Ga0210003_1000038_pt1 | contig 122545 bp, 140 predicted proteins | sample LantaG_FD_182804 | JGI IMG/M metagenome (GOLD analysis project Ga0210003, IMG submission 182804) | Deep subsurface microbial communities from Baltic Sea to uncover new lineages of life (NeLLi) - Landsort_02402 metaG (SPAdes) (version 2) | ecosystem: Environmental > Aquatic > Marine > Oceanic >... | reverse complement strand
CTTGGGCAACAGCGCAACACATGCCCACAGCCCAGCCTCGTCCAACAATTCAGGCGTGACTTCACTCAAGTACACTCCTGAATTGGCCTTCATCTTCTCCAAAAGTTGTGCCTTGTTGAGTTTATAATCATCCATCATCCCCTCCAGTTTCAGTGTAAACGTGATAGTCTACCCCTTCTTGAACATCATGGTTGTCAGTGTAGACGGTGATACGTGTCTCTACGATACCCTGTTCTTTCGTAGACTTCTTCAGCGTGAATAGCAGAGTAACGCCTCCAACAACGGTCGAGGGAACCTGAGAAACCTCAGTCACTGTGGCACCCACAAACTGCTTATATAAAGGTACTCGTCGCAACGGTAGCGCTTCTACTGGTTCTTCCTCTTTCTCTTCTTTCACGTTTTGTAGCCGCTCGATTTCAGCTTCCAGCATCGCTAGTGCTTTTTCATTGCGGCAGCCTTTTTTTAGCCCAAACATCTTCTTGACAACGCTTGCAGTGCTCTGCCCCTGGATAGGCTTGAAGCGCAGTCCCTTCATCTCCAGCTTCAGCCGGCCCTTCATCGATAACAGGCTGAACATGTGAATCTTGTCAGGTGTGTCGCAAACAATCAGGTTGTCATTCATCAGAAAACCTCCTAAGATTTGTGCGAAAAGGAAAACAACTACAATGCTCAAAGAAGCCTACGAATACGGTGTTCAGTGTGCGATGGTCGATGCCGGCCTTGTCAAAGAATCGAGTGGGTTACACAGAGCACTCTTAGGTGGGGGTGTTGGTGCTCTTTCCGGAGCTCTCGCTTCTGGAGAAGGCAACCGGATTACCGGTGCACTTGGTGGTGGCACATTGGGTGCCATCGGTGGCGCTACATTGGGGCACGCAGGTTTCGAACCTGCAGCTGGGCTAATGCGTATGGGTGTAAATGCTGCAAGGCAAGGCACAAAAGGAAAAGCACTTGCTTACGGACTAGGTGGCCTTGGTACACTGGGCGCGTCTTCTGTTGCGCTGCCGGCTTTGATGGGTGCTGCAGGTGGCAAATCCGTTTCTCGCGGCGTCAACAGGTCACGTAGTCCGTTAAACCCCTAAGTCTAAAACAGGAGAACAACTACAATGAACAATCCCGCTTATGAACTCGGTATCAAAATCGCAATGGTCGATGCAGGTCTCATGAAAGAGGGGGCATTGAAGCCCATGCTGGCCCATGCACTCGGTGGCGCTGCTCTCGGTGGTGGTATTGGTGCTGCCACGGCACCCGAGGGTAAGATGCTTCAACGTGCATTGCTCGGCGGTGTCGGCGGCGCCGGCCTGGGTGCCCTTGGTGGTGCTGCACTGAAACGCTTGAAGAATAGCCGCAATCTTCGTTTAGGCGCAGGCCCAAGACCACAATTGAAAGCACCAGCACCTGCTGAGGGTGGTGGATATGGCTTCAGCCTGGGTGACCCCTCGAACAACCTCAATGTTGTAAGCCGCGCTATCTAATAGCCTTTCACTTCTCAGCTCGACACCTTGAAGGCTTCCCTTCTTTGTCCCACTTCGGAGCCAGGCCTGCCCGGGAACGGTGCTCCCATTTGCTCTGCACGTAGAGATACTCAAAGCCCTCAATGCAAACAACGCTCACCTTTCCTGGGAGAACATCCCGCGTGGCCTGCTCCGTCTGCGCTGGGTCTCCACTACCATTACCATTGTAGAGGAGAGCAATGATGCCTCCTATAAGTGCAGCTGATACCACGAAACAAAACATCCACTCCACTGCTGACCAGCCGTAACCGCGGTTCATCGTTCACCTCCTCCTGGTTTATGTTGGTACTGTATTATTTCCACTGGGTCAACCATGACCTACCCTGGCTGACCACGCCGGCAACGCTGGCGACGCTCACGGTGTAAACAGTGTAGCACACTGTAGCACACTGTAAGCAAAGGTACGTTACGCACTGCGTCAATCCTTCGACCCGGAGAACTTTGCTCCTCTTCAGGGTCGCCAACATTGCCTGCGTGGCCATAGGTGACCATACAATCGTGTTACTCGCTCTCTGAGCTGCGTAGGAGCCCTCTGCTGAGCTGACCGGCTGGCAAGCCCCTTTGGTTGAACCCAGCCCTCCAAGCTTCCTGGGAGCAGAGCCTGCCCTTCCCGCCCGGGGAATAGTGGCTTCGCTTCAAAGTTCATGACCCTCCCGGCTACCCTTACCCCTAAATCGTGTCACGAAACAGGAAGAAGGTAACACAAACCCAAATGTATGGCACTATCGTGTCACGAATAAGTAGAAGCGTGTCACAAAGTAGTGTAGGAAAAGGTACGAGTGTATACCGATTGCAACACTTTGAGTGACGAAAACACCCCCCCTCAAAAATTTGACAAAAACGCAGTTTCAGGTACTTACAGCAGGAAAAATGAAAAGTGCCCTGTTCGCTAAAAACCTAAGTCCCCTATATATATATATATTTTACCTCACCCCGAGAATTATCCTGGGAAGCGCCAAATATATACATGTATGTGAGCACGTTTTTTCTTTTTTGTGAGATAATATCCTACCTTTCCTTATACGTCATGCACACCTCTCCCCATACCTCACCCTACACTACATTACAATATGTGACCATACCTTTACAGGGGTCACAATTCAAATATATGGGGGTATTTGGCGCTTCACACGATACTTCTCGGGGTGAGGTCGATTGTGCTTCAGATTCGGTGGGTTATTTTATATTAGCGACCGGGCACTTTTAGTGTCAGTTGCTCCTAACTACCTGATAATGCGTTTTTGAAAAATCCATGGCGTTTTGACCAAATCGCGCCACTTTGTCACACCCATTTTGGGGAGTAGATACAAAAAAGGCATGAGAACAAGGAGTTACCTCATTCTCATGCCTTACCGCAAGTTCAACCAGGTTTCGCTGTTGCCACGCAACCACGCAACGGGGTCGGTCGGAGCTAAACATGAAGCCCCTCCCGCCACGCAGGCGATGCTGGCGATGTAGGCGGGGTTACCAGGACATTCCTCAAATTCCTCACAGCAGGTCTTCGAGGTCCTACAGAGCATTGCATCGTTGTGAGGGCCTTCAGCCTCTCAGCTGAGGACAACGTTGCTGCCCCACGTCCCGGCCTACCAGGTGTGCCCCTACCAGCCCCGGAGAGTAGCTGGCCGAGCCACACCATGCTCCCACATTGTTCATCAACCTTGTGCGTTGTTGTGCAGCCACCACAGGGGCAAGGAGGGCTATGCCCATCCGTGGTGTTGAGCGTACCTGGCTGCTTGCGATTCTTTGTCATGAGCTCACAAAGATAATGCCATTCTACGAAAACGTCAAGTTCTTTTTTCGTCCATCATTTTGAGGGCTTCCAGTACCTGTAAACGATAATCACGTAGCCTGCGTTCAGGTGGTGTCCCTACGTTCAAAGACCCGCGCTGAATATCCAGTAGTTCATCTACCGGCCGGAACTGCACATCTTTGAGCCAAGAAGAGTGGTCCTCACCGAGGCCCTGTTTGTCTCCTACGATGTCACCCACGTAGGCACGAGTCAGGGTCCCTCCGGGAAACTCCTCTTTTCGCCGGAGTTGCTTCGGAGAGCTGTGCGCTTTCAACCAGCGCTGCCTAAAGGCTGGAACGTCGATAGGCCTTACGTTCTCTACGTTGTATCCGGCTTCCTCAAGAAACTCCCTGCGAGCTGCCTCGGCCGGGTCTTCACCTGGGTCAACACCGCCACCGTACACACCTATTCCCTGCTGCGGGAATAGCCCTGACAGTATCTTGCCGTCTTTTCGTGCAAACAACTCAGCGCGGGGGCGCGTTGCGAGCGCTGCTGTCTTAGCAACACTGACCCGCTCCCTGAGTTTTTCTAAGTCAGGCATGAGTGCAGGCGGCGTCTTCTCGGCATACCAAGATAAATAATCTTCCCTATCAGCCGGCGACAGCTCCATGAGTCTCTTTATGCGCCGGTCACTAAGCATGAGCCTGCGGCTTTCTTCTTCATCATAAGGAAGCATCCGTATGTTCTTAGCAGCCTGCAGTGCTCTCGCTACGTTTTTTATTTTCCTTACGCGTTCAGGAATCACAGCAGTAGAGCTGACTTGTTCCCAAGGCGTTCCATGTCGAGGCGAAGCTGTGAAGCTTTCCGCGGGGAGCTCATACATGTACCCTGGGCGTTGGAACGTTTCTTCGAATGCCCCGGGATGCATCTCTCGCAAGTCAATGCGCGCGTCACTAAAATCGTCTGTCTCTGAGTGCGTACCCTGCTCGATATCTCTATCTCCCCACTTGCCCCCGGAATATGCCAGCGCAAACTCACGTGACGGCGACGCAAACACCGCCGCAGGGACTTTAGGGTCGCCGTGGTAGTTACGCGGTTCCAGCTTGTCTATCTTCTCTGGGGATCCATGATACAGGGCTGCTGTTTTTGGAAAGTTGACACTCCCTACCTTTTCTGCGTAGCAAGCTTCAATGCCTCTTTGATACGCTTCAGTAAGGGAGTTCATGTCTACTCCAAGGCCTTCAGTCCGTGATAGCCACCAAGTCCACCAGTCAGCGCCCCGAGTCCAGTGCCTGCCAGCGCACCAATCTGTTCACCTTTGATGTCGTTCCACAGCATCTTTTCCGAAATCATCCGCCCAAGTTCCCCGCCGGCATGGCTGCCAAGCAGACCACCAAACACGGTACCACCCAGCGCACCGCCCACCCTGGGCGCCAAAGCACCCAACGCACCACCGCCAACCGCGCCGGCACCAGTAGCCATCTGACTTTCCCTATTGGGCTTCCGAATATTGTCTCGGTGAATGTGCCGTTCAAACCTTCGCCGAATGCTTGTGGGCACACCAGATATCGAAGATGGCATCTTCACAGCTTGGTAAGCACCGGCACCAAGAGCACCTCCACCAAGACCACCAAGCAACCCACCCAGGACACGGGATGTAGCACTGGTGCCGTTTGATTCAGTTTCAACACCAGCACATTTCAAAAAGCACGCCCGTTTGCCTAAGGCGTAGGCTTCGTCGAACACGGACATGGCCAACTCCTCTGAGTTGAACTGTTTTACAGTGCCTTATTGCCCAGCGCTGCTCCACCCAGGGCACCAATACCACCACCGCCCAACGCACCAAGGGCGGTCAACAAGCCTTGTTCCTCTTCACCTTTGTCTCTTCCTAAGTGCTGTCCCAACAACGCACCCAAGCCGAGACCCCCGATACCACCGGCCAAACCACCTCCGACTGCACCACCAGTGCTGGCCCGCTTCGTCACGTCGTTCATTGAAACCAAGCCAGCATCCACCATCGCCAGCTTCACACCGAGTTCATAGCTGTCGTTCATGTCCTAATCCTTTCGCAGAGAATCCATCATTTTGTAGCCACCATAGCCACCACCAAGACTACCAAGAACATGCGATGTCGCACTGGTGTCGTTTGACCCAGGTTAATCCCGTAGTGCCTTCATCCCATGATAGCCAGCCACGCCGCCGCCAATAGTTCCTAAAAGCTTGCCTATCATTCCTCCCGCATCACTGTCGTTCCCACGTCCGAGCTGCCGTGTAATCTCGGAGCCGGCAAAGTTTCCAAGGGCTCCACCCAGCACACCACTCCCGGCTGTGCCACCCAGTAGGGGAGCATAAGCACCGAGTGCTCCGCCCCCGAGCGCTCCGAGTCCGCCACCAATCAACCCGTAACGAGTATCTTTTTCTGGCTCAAGCAGTGTCAAATCCAACCCAGCTTGTGCGCCAGTCAGGCCGCCGGTTAACGCGCCGCCAAGCCCACCTAAGACGCGCTCACCGGTGCCGATATGACTCGATGTCTTCTCCGCGCCACGCAGTGCTTCCATTCCCTTGTACCCGGCGACACCACCGCCTACTACGCCGAGGAGATTGCCTATATTTTCTGCAGCATTCATCGTTCGAAGGTCACCAAGGACTCTACCGAGACCTCTTCCACCATATCTTCCGATTATACTGCCCAAGCTTGCGCCGCCGATGGTACCACCCAACAGTGGAGACGCTGCGCCTAAGGCGCCTAAGGCGCCACCACCCGCCAACGCACCTATCAAACTGTCGCGTTCTTGGTTGTTGGTGTCTGAGAAGAGGCCTTTACTCGGCCGTGACAGATTATGGCCTGCCACGCGTCCGGCTATAGTACCTGCTAGTGCTCCTCCCAGACCTCCTACAATTCGCTCGCCAACATCACCAACTTTTTCCAAGTAGCAGGTTTCAACACCACTTTGATAAGCCTTATCGATTGCGTTCATGACAACCCTTTCCCTAGTCGGTATCCGCCGTATGCGCCACCAAGAGCTCCAAGTAATCCACCACCTGCAGCGATTTCTTTCGTGTAATCAGAGTCCAGGTTGTCTGCGAGTATCCCGGCTCCCAAAGAACCGCCGAGCCCACCCAGGGCAGCACCGCCCATCGTGGTTCCAACGGTGGGCGCCAAAGCTCCTCCGACAGCACCTGCTGTTGCACCAAGGCCTGCACCTGTAGCCATGTTGTTGTCTCGTGTTTGTCGGGCACGGGCGTAAGAGGGCATTCCTAAGAGTGCACCGAGAGCACCCGGTTTACCATAATAAGGGTGGGGCTCTTCAGACAGTTGATGCCCTGCAACAGCGCCACCAAGTCCACCAGCCATCGCGCCGCCAAGTCCACCAGCAATGCGAGCACCGACACCAGGACCCTCGCTTCCCGTTTTTTCTCCGGGAAGCAATGCATGATGTGCCTGGCGATGTGCTGTTTGATGCCCTGCAAAATGGAGAGGTTTGTGTACCTGCTTTAAGGCCTTCTTTGCAGTGCTACCCACGACACCACTTAACTTAGAAAAGGCATAAGCTCTGCCTGCTTGATAAGCTGTCTGCATTTTACTTGTCTCCTCGAAGCGCTTTCATCCCGCGGTAACCAAGTTGGCTGCCACCTATGAGACCACCGATACGACCAATACGACCAGCTATGTCCTGACTCTTGTGCTCATCCCAACCAAACCGTTCTGCAAGGAAGTCACCCAAAGCTTCTCCGCCTACAGTGCCCAATACTCCACCACCCAAACCACCTGCAACTCCGGCAGTAGCATTCGGAGCATAAGCGCCAAGCCCTGCACCCAGGGCTGTGCTGCCACCCATGATGGCCCCAGCCAAGCGCGGGTCTTCTACCTCACCCATATTGGCGCCCAGCATTCCTGCACCAGAACCCAGGCCTGCGCCCAACAGCCCAGTCCCGACCCGAGTGGCAACATCCATGTTTCGAGAAGGTGCTGCCATTTTCTCAAACGCTGCTTCAGCGCCGGCACGGTAAGCTTGGTCTAAGATGCTCATCACTTAGCTCCTTTGAAGGCGAGTCTCTGAAATAATAGGACACATAACCTATCTACACAATCACTTTTGTTTTTCGGGGTCATCTAGCTCTGGCAAGTTGGCTTGGAATAACTTGTTGTAGTTAGCCAAAGAAACACAGGTGTCGAATTTCTCTCTCTTCCATATCAGGTCTCTGATTTGACGGGTGTACGCTTCTTCAGCTGCGTAGTCGGGTGTTGTTAGCAGGATACGATTGCTTGCTTCAGCTTGGGACATTGAGTCATGGGCCATGAATAGAAAATCATCTTTGTCACGAACAGAGAGGGCGCTTTCGATTTTGAACATAGGTGATGTCCAGCACAAGGCCAAATGGTGAAACGCTGCACTCCCGGCTGCTGGGCCGTCACCTACTATTGCTGGACGAGCACCCACTATTGTTGGGTCACTATCCACACTTTTCAAATACTCAATCAATTCTGGAGGAAAACCTTTGCTTTTCTCAGAACGGTACTTCTCAACATCGAAACCACGAAACACCTCAGGCTCTGGGTCAAGGAGGTCAACGAAATCCGCTATGGTCATGAAACTGGGTTGCGCTGACCTCACCATGAGTTGCACCAAGCGACCAGTGTTCATTGAGTGTTTTGTAATTCTGGTTAAGGGAGAATAGTATTGTCCGTAGTGTAAAGCAGCTTGTTGCTTATACTGAGTATGCAGTGGTTGCACACCAACCCTATTGTCCACTAAGATATTTAGCTTTTCTCCCAATCCTGGCGTGAACCGCACAGCATGTTGATACTCATCCATCAACCAGTTTTCTAACGCAAAAGCTCGTTCAGGTTCGATGTGCCCACAGGTTATGCAATGCCCTGAACAGACAGCCAACGGGCAACCAGTATCACTACCTGTATAAACTTCTTGTTCTGAGGTAAATAGTTTCCCATTCCGCGTGTTTACAGTGTAAAACCTTTTCACCCCACACTGCCGGCAACGCAACACTGCAGCGATGTTTTCGGTGAGACAGATGAACTTGTCAGGACAATCGGGACACACTCTTAGACGACATCTATCGTTCATGTTTACTCGGCCTGCATGATCCAGACTCAGCTGCAGCATGAACAGATTGAGCATGGTTTGAAACAGTCCACGGAGGTCACGTAAATTCTGAGCCAATTGTACTCGGGTAAAGGTACCAGCTGAGATGCCTCCCACCAGCTTGGCCCACTTTGTTCCCAATGAAAGCATGAGCTCGACGTTGTTTTTGCTGATGTGTTGAAGAGTCAAAAAGCACCTCCCTTGTGAGGTATAAGGAGTTGAAGGAATTATCCTTCCATATTTTCCCGGAGGAAAAATGGTATACACACAATTCGTATCATTGTTGTGGGACGCTCTGTCCCACCACAAAAACATCCGCCCGCAGTTGCGGGTAGAAGTTTGTTATCCCACGGACTATACCCGCATCACGCCGTTGACGGCGGGTATGGTCGAAAGGCTGCTCAACCTTTCGGGGTTAGTAGCTATTGACCACGACGTCCTTATTCAAAATAAGGGTGTTGTGGTTTTCGCATACAGGTTGGAAGACTGGTTGGCGGTTGAAATGTTTGACCGCCAGTACTTCCTGGTCCGAATACCTGTCGAGGCAATCGACAGGCTGTACGGACCCAAAGGGACGGGGAAACAGTTTGAAAGGTATCATCCCCGGCTCAGATTGCTGCCGGTGGGCGAAGAGTTGCCCGCCATTGTGCGGCCCGCCCCCACCCCGGTCTACCACCCGGACTGCGAGCCCAAATCCCGCCTCATGCGGGAAATGGCCGAAGCGGATGGCCGCGTTGTGATTATCCACAACGCGGATGTCTCCCCTTGTCTGCACTGTGCAGGTGGGGGAGATGAGGACTGTCCCCATTGCGATGGGGATGGGTTCGTGCTGCAATGACTCTCTATCCTGCCGAGGGGCAAAGGTACCGCATCACCGAGTGGGATGGCTCGGTGAATGAGGTTTTCATCGCTTGTGTTGAAGAACACCTCATCACCATGCGGTACAATGATGGCCTCCAACATGAGGTGGCGCCAGACTATTTTGCGTTCCACCTCAACCCTTACCCCGTGCCTCAGCCCAAGTCCTGGGCATACTTCAATCAATTCAACTAGGGCCGCAAGGCCCTTTTTTTAGCTAAGACTTCTTCTTGTCCCCAATTTTGAAACCACCATCACCTATCTTCTTGGTGTTCTTGAAGGCGCCTTCAACAGCTGGGTTGACATTGAGGTTGAGACCAGGCACCACAACAAGCTGACGCTCGAAAACTTGCCCCTCAACTCGATTGTTGAACTCGGCTACGTGGATGGACATCCCACTACCGTTGGCCATGTCCTGGGCAGCAGCGCAAAAGGCCGCATACTGTTTTTCATCAACAGCAATGAGGGGCATGACACCCTGAGGTGTGTTGATGGTGACGATGGCTTCTCCCTTGTTGCTGGGATGCTCTGCTAAGAATACTCGAATCTTCTGCAATTTGAAGCTGGGTTTTTCTGCGGGTGTGTCGGTCATGTGAAAATCTCCTCATTGGTTGGTATCTAAAAAAATGAGCGGCGTCCTTTGGACGCCACTCACTTATCACATGTGTACCGCTTTACGCTGCTTTTTTGATGAATTCAATCTCACCGCGAGAGATTTGCCCTTCACGGTGAGCGTAGTAGTTTCTGAGCATGTGAACCATGCCCTTCAATTCTTCCATGTGTTTTTCAGCTTGGCGCCACAGAAAGAACGCCGCAATCAATCCACCGTAAGCGAGCACGCTTACGATGGGGTCTTCGGCCCAGTCTTCGATGTCTAAGTCGTCGGCGTACTTGATGCCGAACAACAACACCACCGACAACAATGCAATGATGGCGGCGCTGAAGGTGTACAACTTGTTTTTCAGCAGAAACTTGGTTGTCTGTTGGTCAACGAGACCCGGGTCGACATTGCTGGGCATCATTGATGACGACGGTTGGTATTGGAAGGGGCTGCTGGTTTGCGTGTTGCTGAACGTTTGATTCATTGTTTCCTCCGTTGATGGAATGTTGGCGCTGTGCGCGTCATGGGTTCGATTCTTTTTTTTAGCTCGACTAGACATGGTTCCTCTAAGGCAAACAGCAAGGCATCGCTGCTTGCGCAGCCAACAACTGTGCTGCAGCTTTCTGCCGGTTAGCCATAATGTACTCAGCCGTGGATTCTGCCTCTTCTTTGCAGTGTTCTACTGTGTAAAAACCACAGCAGGTTTCCAGACAATCATCATCGTCATCGCCAACCATGAACGCATACGCTTCGCCTCGAAGGTATTGGTCGTAAGTTTCGACTTCACCTTGGAAAATTTCTACGACGCGTTCTACCAACTTGTCTGTGATTCGTACCCGCGAAAACTCCGCCAGCAGTTTTTGGCGGGTTATGTAGATGAAACCAATCTGACCCCAATCCCATCCGTCAGCGTCAACTTGTTGAAAAAGTGTCTTGCCCATAGAAACGGTGAGGCCTCCATGGTCAAACATGTACAACGGTCGGATGACAGCTGCGTCTGCTTCATCGACCAACATTTTGTAAACTTCGTCCCACCCATTGTAGTGGTCTGATTTCCAGTCGTGTTTGTCCCCAAGGTCATAACGTTTGTGAAAGCACACCATTGTACCGAAGTTGTCCCATTCGGTTCGTGGATTTATCTCGTGTGCCATCGGGTCGTATTCAATGCGGACCTTGAGACCTGCGTGTTCGTATGCCTCTACCAGGTTTTCGTCCATCTATGTGTCTCCTTTAATAAGCGCTACCTGAGGTCCACCCTTGACCCAGTCGTAACTGATGGAATCCTGATCTACGTTATTTTCTTCAATGGCATTACTCATGGCCAGCTGAGATGCCATGTCTTCATCTTCAGCCTCGATGACATCGTTAACTACGAGTTCATGTGTCGTCTCTACGATTCCCGTAACGTGATACTTATTTTTGTCATGTCGTTTTCCCCACGCTATCAGGAGTTCCTGACGTCCTTGGTCAGAAAACTCCCAGAACCAGGCACGGGATAAACGAACGAGTGGAAAACACTTATACACAAGAACGTGGCAGCTTGGGCAGCGCGCGTTGTCCTCCTCATTCTTGAAGCTAAAACCACACAGAGGACAATTTCCATATTCTTCAATCATCGGACCTCTCCTTCCACGCGTTGTAAGCGACTTCATTAAGCTCGTGTGTTTCATATGGTGAGTTTTCTAAATCAGTGACAGTCACTTCCACTGCACAGAATGCCTTGTTGGCTTTCCAGATGGCTTTCGTGAACCGATGCGTAAACTCTAGCCCACTCTCCCCATGCAGATTTCCATTCCCTCCTCCAACGAAAGATGCTTCCTCTTCATCTTCGATTCGGTAGTAGTGGCTCATCTTTTCTCCTCAACACTTGAAGTTCCCAGTTTTGAGAGCCTCTGTGATTTCATCTACTTCTTTGTATGCATTTCCGTAGATGATTTCATCTTTGGAAACCACGACCCAACCACCCCCAAACTCTCCAATACGTGGCTTATCGCAGTATTCGCACCAAGTGATTTTGAAGATGTAGTCTGGTCGAAATTTCTTGATGAACGCTTGAACCAAGCAGGCGACGTGTTCAAAGTAGACAGACTCCTCCGCGTACAACCACCAAAGATTTTCTTGAATGAGGTGTTCAAAATACGGAAAATCGTCTATTGTGTCTTCGACGTCGTTGGTATCCAACCCGTAATCTTTGAGAGCTTGGATGAACCCTTTGTCCCAATCATCGTCAGAATACAAAGAGCTGTCTTCAAAATCTTCTCGGGTGGGGATGTTGTTGATCCATTCTTTCTCTTCCGGTGTCAAATCTTCAATGCCTTCAGAGAACATTGTGTAGTTGTTGGCCATTATTGCAGGTCCTCCGAAAAATGCAGATTGCATTTGTTTGGGTCATTGCCCTCTAACAGAATAGCCTTGAGGCGATCCCAATCAGGGAGGATGAGCACAAGGTTTCCTGAACATACCAAGTGTTCATCATCTACTCCCATAAACACGGTAACGTGGATGTGGTGTCCTTTTTGTTTCCAGCGTAGCTTCATACTTGGTTGTTTCATAAAAGCACCAAGTGAAATAACGCTGTAAGCCCTGCTGCGAGCACTCCAATGATACCAGCCAAAATCCCCCCCGCGATAAGGGGTCCACCCACGCAGGCAATGAGGGCGGAGAGAGCGGGTCCTCCCCCGAACAAAACCTGGGCGAGCGCATACCCTCCGAAATTAGAGACAGGCCATGCAATCGCCGCGGAGCCGATGCCAAGTGCGGCGCCAGTGGTTCCGGCACCTGCAAGTCCAGAAAACAATACTGTTGTTCCAAGTGCCATGAGTATCTCCTTATTTCATTTTGACAAGTAGGTCGCGCAATACGCTTTCACAACTTTCGAGCAGGGCAATCGTGTTGGTCGCCGAGGCTCGTTTGTCGTCGTATCGCTTATAAGCGGTTGCCAACGTTTGCATTGTAAGCGATTCAATTGAGCGCATGAGCCCATCAATGAACACCCCTTTGCCTTTGGGGTCCTCTAAGTCAGGCCGGCCAAGCCAGTCGATGTCTGCTTCTTTGCAATGCGGACAGGCAATCTTGCTGGCTTCTTTTGGTGTGGGGATGGCCCCGAACCTGCTGCAGTTCGGGCAGATAAAAATGAGCATGCTTCCTCCGAGTCTTAGTCTTAGGTAAAAAAGAAACGAGAACCCTACTTTCGTAGGGTTCTCGACGAAACGCCTTACCAACTCCAGGGATTGTACCAACGACTTTCCTTGGGGGGAGGGAGAATATTTAGGCCCATTGCCAGGGCCTTACTATTCTCTACCACCTTCTCCTGTACTTCAGCGAGCTTCTCCAGCTCGCCCTCGATTTTGTCCGGCTTGCCAAGCCGGACTTGCAACTCCTCCGGATAAATTTCAAGAAGCTCTGCAGCTTCGGCGAACCTTTCTTGGTACGTAGCTGCGGCCTTCGCCGCGGCTTGGGCAGGTGTCAGAGGGGTCATAGCGCTGACCAGCGCCACGGCCCCGATGACGGCCCCCAACACTACCGAGAAGGCGGCAACTACAAACGCCGCCCCTACCTTCCGGCTTCCTCTTCCGAGCTTTTGCAGCAGACCTTCTTTACGGTCTGCTTCTTGTACTGTGGTGATCTGGGGAGTCGTCATTTCTCTTTTTGATGCCATGGTGTTGCCTCCGGCCTCCGGTATTGGGTAAGTAAAAACTCCGTGCACGGCGCGAACCATGCACGGAGTAATTCCCAGTAAGCTCCATCCCCGGAGGAGGTAGATGAAGCTCACTGGGCTCAATACCTTTTACCCCAAAACACCCCTCGTTTTCTGATTAATAAGTGACCCCGTTTTTATCTAAAACTTCGGCTACTTTTTCATAGGCGGATTCGAGGTCGAGCAACCATTCTTCATTTTCGTCATCTTCTTCGCCTTCGCCGTAATCGCCACGTTCAATGAGTCGATGCTTCGACTCAATGCAGTTGGCAACTTCGCACCACTCATTACGTGTGAGCGTAAGAGTGAGGGTAACTTCTTCTTTGCCCTCTTTAGCCATTAGTGACCCTTCATGAGGTCTTCAAGTACCTCATCCATTTGGGCTTCCATAATCGGCACGGCTTTCTCGCTGATATCTATGAGACGAGTAACCACGGGAATCACTTTCTTGAGAAAAGGAAGCGTTTCCTTCTGGATTTTCTGGACGCCCTGCAGCACTGCAGTCTGGGCTTCTTGGTTTCTGAAGAACATCCCGGCGAGGTTCAGCAACTGGCACTCCTGGTCTTTGTAGGCCATGCACCCTTTGCAGGAACTCTGGGGATTGAAAAAGCAGGTAGGGCTGGAGTTGGTGCTCGATTTCTTCACGGTCATTTTGTTCTCTCTTTCGTTCTACTGAGTTTTTGAGGTTAGGAATTCTAAACGTTTCTTTTCATTTTCTCGGGCCAGCTGTTTGCAAACATCTTCAGCCCAGCAACCTTGCCAGCCTCCCTTGTTCAGCCATTTTTTGTAACGGCGTTTGAGCTTCTTGAATTCGGGTAACAGGTCAGGGCCGAAGGAAGGCCAGATGTCGTGGAAGATGGTATCGAACATGAGTTTGTCTGGGTTGTCCCAAGTCCAAATGTCTCCACAGTAGACTTCAACGCAACGACGTCGTTCCGTGCCTAATTTTCTGAGTAGAAAGTTACTCAGCGGAGCTGCAACCAAACCCACGACATCTGGTTCCTTTTCTACGATGAATATTTTTTGAACGAAACTATCCAAGAGGAGTGGCAGTATGACCATTCCCAAGCCAAGACCACTGATGAGAACGTTTCCGTGTGCGTATTCAAGTAAAGGAAAAGATGACCAGCGTTCAAAACCTGTATCAGTCATGAATAGTTCATCATCAATGGTCAAGCGGGCGTAACGCCCGGGAGCAACGTAACCATGCCAGCGAGTATCTGGGTTGAACTGTGCTCGCAAGCGAGTCATCATTGATTGTTCAGGCGTTACATCGAAGTGACGTATTTCGGCCTTGCCGAACTTCCGCTCAGGTAACACCTTGTACATTCGAGGAAACCGCTCATCATAAGAAGCGCAGTGAATTGCATCAATGTACTTTTCATTTCTGTCTTGAGTTCGAGCGAGTTCTTCGAAGTACTTATTGTGCTTGTTGAGATGTTGCAGGTCTTTGGAAGGTTTCTTGGATTTCTTTCCCACTCTGTCTCCTTGTTATCTCTCCGTATCTGGTATGTTTAGTTCATCAATGAGTGCGCCATTGTCACGCCATTGCAACCATAACTCAAACTCACGTGGTACACGCTCATCTCTGAGACACTCTTCTAATGTGGCGAGTGCGTAATTTATGTTCCCCCACGAAACGACGTCATGTTGTAGAATACGTAACTCTCCAGCATTGAACCTGCGTACCAGGTCATTAAATTTTGCACGTACTTCTGTGCCGACAAGGAACATGGCTCTGCGTCCATAGTATCCACCCCCAACAATCTTGATGATGTCGTAGATGGCGTTGGAAGCTCGAATCCATTCTGCGTTCTTTTCTTTGCGGGCTTCTCGTCTTTGGTAAGAACGAGCAGCGCTTCGGCTCCGATGAAGCTCCTTCCACTTGCGTGGCTGTAGATTTTTTTGCAGTGCTTGAAACTCCCGCTTATCATCTGTATAGAAATGAACGAATCGAGCTTTCTTAGCGGTTGGCAACTCAACCTTACCCATGTCATTGATGAACGGTAAGTCGATACCATTCAAATCAAAAACAACAATGTCATCATAGCTGAGCTTTGGTCGATGCCACAGTACTCCACGTAGGTAACCGTGCTTGGCCACGCGCCAAGTAGGCAACGCAAACGAGTGACTCCGAGCACAAGTCTTCCACCAATCAGTGTTGACTGATTGGCCTGTGCGCTTCTCTTGTTCTTTGAGTACCTGCTTCCAAGAAGGGCACATCTCCATGTCATCAAGCACACCCTTGATTGCTTCGTCCCAAATGAGAGTGAGCCAATTGCGGTCAGCATCATAAACTACGCCAAGGTTCATCTCTTTGAGTTTGTGTGACCGAGTATCGTCTTCGATGATTTCGTAGATACTCCAAGGATCACCTTTGAACCAAGGGTCATTAGCGTCGAACACGACAGGCCGCAGAAATACCAAGTACCAGAACATGGAGCTCGCATAATCATCTATCGACAGTCGAACAGTGTCAGTTCCACAGATGCCTTCCAGTTTTTCTTTCGTGTTCTTCAAGACAGTGATGATGCGCTGGCATTCTCTCCGGCTTAGCCCGTCTGGTGGTGTGTCGAATAATGCTGATAGCAATACGCGCCCAGTTGAGCGAGAAACAAAGTCAGCGCGGGCATTCATACTTACCTCCTTAGCAAAAAAAATAAGTTCCTGCTTACGCAGGAACTCAAGTTACTTTCTTTTTTTACGTTGAGCAGCACGCTTCTTTCGCGCCATTGTCTTCTCCGACACTGCTTCGAACTTCTCTCTGTGTGCTCGCAGGGTGGACATCTTAGCAAGCAGTTCCGACTCTTTCAAGAAGAGCGAGTACTTATTGTTGTTGTCGAAGGGTGGGATGATTAGACATGTCCTACCCCAGATTTTTTGGTAATGTCGGAAACGAGTTCCAGCGCGATTGTGATATGAGATGACCTGTCCTTCTTTCAAACCACCTACACGTTTTTCTTCGCGCCGAATGTTGATGATATTGTGGGTGATGGTGCGTAAGTCAACGCCATCAGCACCACAGAATACATCTTTGAACACTGATGCCATGTGGTTCTCCTAGACTTAGAAGCCCAGCTGTTTCAACAGATTCCCAACCTGTGACGTTGGGAGTAGTATCGTCAACGTCGTGCTCTCCCCCTGATTGGAAACTAAGCACTCATCAACTACTGGTGCAGAAATGAAGTCCAGGTTGGTACCCAGCTTCATCTGTGTGACAGCTCGCTTGGGCATTTCCTGAAAACGATAAACGCTCTTGGTGCTCAAGTGACGTGCCTCTTTTTTGAATTGAGGTGCTTCTTTTATGGTGGTCGCGATTGCTTTCGCCTTCATCCCGGACGCCCATAAATCAGCAGCGTAATTCTTCAGTTCTTGGCTGTAACGAATACCTGTGGGGTTTCCCATGATTTGCTCCTCCGTTTGGTTGTGTTTGGAAAGAATAAAAAAACCGCCGAGAGGGGGGGATTCTCGGCGGCTAACGTAACGCTCGCTAAATTACGCAAGCGGTAAGTCTAAAATGTGACGTGACCATTGAGGCTATGTGGGTCCTCAACTCATCTTCCACACAAGATTACTGGGTGCCGCCACTATGGACGCTCCGTTATAATGTGTCGACCCTGTGGACCGAACACTAACGGAATCACGCCAGTGCCACGTCAAGTCCATAATCTAATTCAACGAACTGTCCTTGTCAACTAACCAAGACAACCTCGGAGGAATCACCGAGTCGTTGCGAACTTCTCTCAAGAAACGTCGATAGCTTGAAAAACCTTCCATGAAGCTATCAGGCGCGCCTGGCTGTTGTGTCTCGTTGCCCAGCTGGTCTATCAGCTTGGCGAATGCCCCACCAAGACAATAGAAGAACTCACCCGTATCCACAGAAGCCTGCTTACTGTGTTTGCGGATATCGTCGATTGTCGTTCTCAACTCTTCTGCAACGTGTGAGGTGATGCTGATGCAAGCGTTTATCAAATCATACATTCTTGCTCCAAACATTTTTACTCCAAGTCGAATTCACCCTCAGAAAACCTATCTGACCAGTCGTCATTGTCGTCTTCTGCATCTTGGGTGGACTCTTCCTTTGGTGGGGGCTCATAGCCCTCAGTGTTTTCGACCTCCGGTTCTTCCTTTTCTTCTGGTTCATCAGAGTATTCATCATCGAAGTCTACTTCTTTGGCTATCGCCAGCTTGGGTGCAGCCGGCCGAGCCTTCTTGTCCCAGATGTATTCCATTTCGTCGGAGACAAGTTTCTTCAATTGTTTCGCTACTTCTAAATCCAGCCCCCCACGAGATTCTTTCCCCTCAGCGAGAACCTCATAAGCACTGGCGATGCTGGTATGCACTGCTTGCTGGTGGTCTTTGTAGTCGCGTAAATATTTCTGGAGATGGTTCATCCCAGACTCTTCCTTCGAAGAAGCGAGCCCTGTGTACAATAGGCTGACAACCATCATGGCACGGCCATTGATGAGCTCAACACCCGCCTTCTCTTTGGAAGCATCTTTCCACGAAGAACGTTTTCTTCTTGGTTTTCGCATTGGGTCCTTTTACTGTGTAAAACGAATTGGCGCAACTGTTTTCAGTTGCAAAGACTGTCAATAGACACGTAGCTGACGCAGGACGGCGATCTTGGAGTACCACAAGATCGTAAGGAGCCAGGCGCGTACGGGGAATTCCTGGGGTTCTTGTAACAAGAACGAAGACCAACAAAAATAAACAATGTTGCGTAGATTTGGCACGAAGCTGAGTGGCGCACGGTGTTTGGGCGCTACGTGCTAGAGTGCAAGCATAAACCTCCTACGAAAAAGTGGCCCGCTGAACTCACACGCCCCCGTGTGACCGATTAGTGCCCGGAGGAGGACCAACACCATTCGATTTGTTCTGCGGGCCGAAATGATTGACTACGAATTTCTCGTTCAGAAGACTGGGCTGGAATTCACAATTTAATATGCCTCTATGCCGAAGGCCTAGAGGCCAATGTGCGCGGTTACCGCGCAACCTCTCCATGAGAGACCTAGTCAATCTTGTACCTTTAGTTACGTAGCTGTCGTTTTACATCCCTTGGATTGAAAAAAGACGCTTCAACACGGTGGAAAGTGTCTTCTGGGTGTACAACGTTTCGCGAGGAGAGAACTAACCAAAGTGAAACCACTGATTACGTATTTCCTACACGGGTATCTCCGGCGGCTCTCGGGGATGCGTTGTTCCTCTTCATCCAACGAGTGCGTCCTACATAGGTAGGATACCCTGGTCCGCCGAAGGTGGAGAATAACTGCATGAAGTATCTTCATGCCCTCCCTTCACGAGAGGCCTAATCAGTGTTACTCAGTCAAAAGTCAGTGTTACGTATTTCGTATGACGACGCACGTTTTTCCATGTACCTTATTTTTTGGCGCCGGGGAAATAGTTCGTCGACAAATATTTTTTTTACGAAAAACGGTTTTGCGAGCCGCCGCCTGTCAAGAATTTTTGGTCGAGAAGCCAAGCGGCGAGCGAAACCGTAGCCGAAAACGTATGCGGTGACCGCATACAGCGCTACAAGCAAAAATGCGCAACTAACAAAACGGGACGGTTTCCTAATGGAATCCGGCGAAGCACCTCAAGCAATAACCATGCAGTGCGATGATTACAGGGCAGCCACCCAATGTCATCGTACCGACCGAATTATATGCTTGAAGCATTCTTCACACACTACCCGTCGGAGCTCCTCTTGTATGACACACTTTGGAGGTGTGCCTTCGAAGAAGGGCTTGACCCTGTAGGCCCGCTTCTGACTTTTGTAACAAATACGTTTTGTGAGAAAACCTATACCTGTCTTTTTACACCTGATACATTTTCCGAGAACTGGAACCATTCCTGCCCAGCACAACATGATGTGGGGGCAAGTTGTGGGTTCCATACACGAGCGAGAAGGGAAACCTACTGTTACCGACACTCTAGCCTGGGGAGGTCTTTCAAACATTTGTCTCCCCCGTATCGAAGCATGAGGAATATCATCCATTCTCTGAGTTGTTTCTTGTTACCTGCGAAGTAGACTTTTCTCATCCCAGCTCCTTTTCTCGTAATCTTTAATGGGTTCAGTGCTGATGATCATCCACCAACACGTCTCCGACCTTTTGTTTCTTTTTTTGTAACCGACCTTCGACTGAAAGGGTGTGTCTTCTTTGAAGGTGTAGACATACAATTTACGCTCCTGCTTGTGCGCTTCTTTGAGCAGATTGCGTATTCTTGGAGGGATGCCCCTGGGTGGGATTGCAATCTTAAGGTAATATTCGGACACCATATTCCTCCTGACATCTTTCTAAGTCTTGTTGGATGTTTGAGTCGTCACCACCTTGGGTGTAGACTCGCTTGGCATAAACGATAAAATGGCTTGGACGCTCCTCGGTTTCCCCTTCAAACACAACAGAGAAACCCAGTGGTGCTTTTGGAAAACAGCGTCGGGTTTCTTCCATTACCTTGATACCTGAGTGCAAGTTTACTGCCCATGCACCTTTAGGAATTTTGTATCTTTGGATGTCCGGGAAGTGACCAATTTGTCGCTGATTGCTTTCGAGGGGCATGAGGTATTCTTCGAACTCATCATTGTTAAACATCTCTTCCGCCAGACCACTAACATCCCAAGAGTAAACTTCGAAAGCTAAAATGATAAGAATCTTCTTCCAGCTACAGCCCTCATAGATTCCCGAATCTACGTGGTCTGGGTCTTGGTCGGAATGGTTAAGTACTTCTATGGCGCCTTGCCAAGTGGATTCACAGGTGCTGTCTATCAATGAATGCAGTTGGTCAGGGAGGTCTACGGCGTCTGCGAATTCATAAAATGGTTGGTCCTCGTTTTCTTTTTTCCATGCTTGCGCTTCTGTCTCCGTAAGGAGAGTAACTGCTGCTTCTCGAACTCGTTCGAGGTATTCTTCTTTGGTCATGGTGTACTCCGATTAAAAGAGAGAAGCCTACAGTTGAGGCTTAGTAGGCTTCATTCTCTTTTACCCTAATAATGCTTCTTTTTTTAGCGGTAGTGCAGGTGTACCCAGCCACCATCTTTGAGGTCAACGCGGACAAGCTGAGCAGTTTTTTCGACCTTCATGATTTCATTTTTAGGGATGACAATCTCCCCTGTACCAGTGAAAGGGTCCCAGCAACTGGGAAGCTTGGATATCTCTAGTGGGTTATTGAATTGCTCATACGTTTCCAAATTGGTGATGAGCTGTACCCGCGGGTCAGTCCGAAGCTGAGATATGTTTTCAGACATAACAAATACGTGGGTTCCTGCGCGGTTCAACTTATCTTTTCGCAAGGGAGAAGCTTTTACCTTTACTGGCTTTTGAGGCAATGCAACGAACAACACCTCTACACCGTTGTGGTCGAAGCGTGCTGCTCGGTAAAGTTCACGCCCAGTGCTAGGTGCAGGCGCCATACCCGGATACAGTGGTGTGTAACCACCCTGAGCATTTTTTGCACGCCAACGTTTTTGCTCACATGCTGGACACAATACGGGGAGGCCACCTGTTGTGATGAGTTTTTCTTCTTCGGGTGGTGGCTGAAAAAAATCAGCGCATTCTTGGCAGTACATAAGGTGCTACCTTCTGGCTAGGTGAGCCATTACTTCTTGGAAGTGTTCATCACAAGCAGGAATTTCATTCACAAAAGTAGTGGTGCAGTTACTGCACCCAGGCCATGCACAGTGATTCTTATCCACGACGTGTAAAGGAGCATCGTCGTGTAGTATCACGCGCACACTCACAGATTCTTTCAGACTTACTTGGTCTGTAAACTTTACCATGGTTTCTCAATTGTATGCCACGCAGGCAATGTAGGCAATGCCAAAAATGCTAACGTCTAAAACGGACCCATACCACGTTCCATGTTTTCCATTGTCATACGGATTCGCTCGATATCATGGGTGGCGTTGGTAAAGGGTAAGCTGGAAATGAGTTGTTTGCCATAACGCTTTGAACCAGCTGCACCAGGGATAACACGTGTGTCCAAGATGGCAGCGACGCCGAAGTCATCCTGGCGACGCATAAGACGACCAAGTCCTTGAAGCACGTCCATGACCATGACAGGGAAATACAAGCGCATGAACCAAGCTTTGCTACCATGGCGCTCGCTGACAATGTTCTTCTTCTCTTCCATGATTGGGTCTGCTGGTGAGGGGAATGGGACTTTGGGGATGATGACCATGCGGAGTTGTTTCCCCTCAACACTGATACCTTCCCAAAAAGACTTCGTTGCAAACAAGACGGGTTGCTTTTCTTCCTTGAACCAAGTCTCTAAGCTACCAGTTGATACCCCAGGCTCTTGGATTCGACATGGAAACTTCACGCGTTCTTTGACGCGCCTATACATCTCTTCCATCTCAGAGCGTGCAGAGAATAGGACGAAGGCACATCCCTTTGAAATCCTGATAAGCCTGGTGATTTCAACAGCGATTGCTTCGCTGTATTCCTCCATGGCTACCACGGGGTCAGGGTGCCTTGGCCACTGGTTGTTTGGGTGCATAGGTAAATGGCGTGGTAAGTACAGCATCGTACGCCCACGGTAATCAAACGGAGACGGAGCAACGAAGGTGGTGGTGTTATCGTCGAGACCCATTTCTTCTTTGTAGAAATTGAAGTCCCCGCCGATAGATAATGTAGCCGACGTTTGGATAATCACTTGGCTGAGTGGATAGAGATTTCGGCGTAAGAGGTTTCCAAGCATCACCGGAGCTCGCACCAAAGTGTGTCGGGGTTCTCCCTTCTTGGTGTAGAACTTCTCAACGTACAAAACACTGCCGGCGTCGGTGTCTAGTAACGTAGCGATGTTTTCCGCTGCTCGACCTACTTTGGCAAGTACATTTCGCAACTCAGGTCCGTTGAGTAGAGATGCTTCATCGACTTCACCAAATGATTCTTCATCAGAGGCAGCCGTTATACCACGTGCGTTTGTGTAATGAATCCGAGTTTCGGCATCAACACCTAAGTCATTGATGAAGTCTTCATCCTCTTGGTCATTACCACCACCCATCCCATCTAGTAACCAATTGATTCGTTCTTGTACCTTACCTAGTACAATAGCGATTCCTTTTAGGTCAGCTTCAAACAGTTCTGTTGCCGTGACTGTTTGACCTGAGTCACCAGTGTGTGCTTGAGCAGCACAAAAGAAGAGTGACCTATCTAACTCTGTCAGATCATGAAGGTAATCCGTGCCAACAGGGTCAGCTGCAAAGGCTGCGTCAACCTTATCAATAAGACGGCTCAGTGTTGTTTCTCGCAGAGTACTTCCGAAGGCTTTACGAAAATACTCTTCAGCTTTGTGTGCTTCATCCATGATGTAAATTTCGTGCTTTGGAAGTACCTTACCTCCAAGTTTGGCATTGAGCCCTACCAGCATATGATTGGCGATGATGATTTTCGCGTTCTGAATAGCCACACGAGATTTGACATAGCCACATTTGTCCTTCATGGCACAGCCCTTTGCACCAGTGCACTCTTCGGCAGAGACATCACTAAAATACTCAGGAGTGATAGCCCCTAATGGTTTGAGGGCTTCGTCAAGGTCTTCTTTGTCGCCTGTCGGAGTTTCTCGTGCCCACTCCATGAAAGCATCATGGACTTCACGCTGTTTAGCAGTTTTGAATCCGCCACGGGGTTTCAGTTTTTTGTGGGACTTGAGGAGTAGCTTAGGACACAAGTAGTGCCCTTTGCCTTTAGCAACAGCATATGTAAAGTCAACGGTGCCCTCAAGCTTGGTTGCCAAAAAGTCCAATGCGAACTTGTCATACTGATGCTGAAGCAATGTTGTTGCAGTGGATACAATTGTGCGTCTACCCGACAGAATAGCTGGGATAAGAACTGCAAAGCTTTTTCCAATCCCTGTCCCTGCTTCAGCTATGAGATTCGTGTTTGAACGAATAGCATCTTCAACCTTCTGCGCCATGTGTACTTGTTCAGAACGAACCTCGTCTACTATTTTTTTCGTCCCGTCACCGAGGAGGTCTTCCGCAGACAACTGGAGCGGCCCCCCACATTCGATGCAGCTCCTGCCTTCCGAGACGTACGGGGCAAAGACGTTGCAGGTTGGACACCACATGTTTTCTCCTTCGAGAGCTTGATATGAAATTGGTCTTCGATGGCTTTCTTTCCCCCAAACGACAATGCACCAGCGTGTGTAGTTGCCCAGTAAGCATAGGGGAGACAATCTTCTTGCTTTGGGCATAAACGATTGTATTCTGCCTTTGTGCACAACTTACAGGGAAACACCCCAGGTGCAGGGACGAGGTCATTCTTAGTTCCCCGAGCAAAAGGTATGAACCAGTTGTGCTTTTTTGCAGTGACACGAACCAAGCGTCTGTATCTTTTGCCGAACACAGGTAAATCTGGGATGCCACCTAAAGCATGATTGACGAACTCGTAATAGAGTACTTCATGTTTTTTCGGTGGCGGTGTCATTCGTGGTCGGACACACTTACCACAAGAACAACGATATACGATTTTCATGTTGATGGTCTTTCTAACCAGCCAGGAATAGCAAGCTTGAGATAACGCATGTGTGCCGTGAAGTCTTCACGTGAATCTTGGCGGCGTTGTGCATACGCTGGGTCCATCATCGGGAAGCAATACAAATTTCGTTCTTCCACGAAAATGGGCTTGCCTGCTAACTTTTTGATTGTTAGCTGACCTACTTTCTTTGAGAAGCCCAGCTTGTGTGCCATCACCATGAGTGCTGGTTTTCCCAAGGTGACGATGATGCGCGGTTGAATGATTTTGAGGGTTTCCAAAGTCCAGGGCCAGCAAGCTTCTGCTTCCTCTGGTAGTGTTTCTCGGTCTTCAGGTGTTCTGCAGCGCACGACATTGGAAAGGTAAATGTCGCTGCAGGATATGTTGTTTGCCCGTAAATTAGACCGTAAGAATTGACCTGGTTGACTAACGAATGGGCGTCCCTGTTCATCCTCGTATGTACCAGGGCTTTCTCCAAAAAAAGCAACCACAGAGGATTCATCACCTTCACCAGGGATTGATTGCAACCGACCTTGTCGGCATAAGTTACAGCGTTCACACAGCGCAATCTGCTGGTGAAGCTCATCCAGCTTACCCATGTGACCTCCGGTTAGAGGTGTTTGAGAACGCGAAGAGCTGATTCAATCGGAATTTTTTCACAGACGTGAGGTAGTGCAAAGAAGAGGATTGTGTCTGTACCTTGGCGTTGAGCTTTAATCATCACGTCATGAATGCGAGCTTGGGTGTTGAGTTTCACAATTTTGGGAGCGTCAGGCTTTCCTTTCATCATGCACATCTGTTCTAAAATTGAACGGTTGTGCGTCAAAGGAACCCCTCGCTTTTTTGTATCACTGATGTCAGCGAAAAACTTACCTATCTTCAAAGTGTAGATAGGCGGCTTGAGCCGACGGAGTACCACTTCGGGTAACACCGTTACGATTTCCTTGACTTGAAGTCCGATGTATTCAGGTGACTTCAAATCTGGATGGTCATCGGGAAGGTCAAATTCCCAAGCAGTGAAGTCTTGGAGAGTGTATCTCTTGGTTTCCGTAAAGCCACGCTCGTTCCAGAACTTCACTGTTTCTGGAAAAAATGTATGGAGTATCATTGTGCTGACTTGTCTGTTTTACGAAGAGAGCTCGGATACTTTGCGTAGCTCGTGTTTGGGTTTCACAGCAGCTTTCTTGTCGTTCCCCGGATTGGGCTGGCCATGAGCACCGATTCGTTGTTCCTTCGGAAGGTAAATTACGGTCTCATTGCAAAGGGGGCATTTGAAAGATGTCCCCACGTTTTCAGCAGTAGTCAACTTGTCCATACCGGCATGCCGACAGATAATGGTGATTTTGTACAACGATCGAGCTTTTTTTTGTGAGGTCATGTTTTTCTCCTATGGTTGGTCACTTGAATTCAGCTTCGTGTTCTCGAACAAACTGTTTGATTTCCGGAAAGGGCCAGCCTAAGTGACCAGCCTTGATTTCATCTGTAGCATTTTCTAAGCGCCGTAGCATATCTGCTTTGAATGGCCACATCTTGTAGTAACCCCAACCAGTGAACTGTTTGGCTATCCATTCAACTGTGGAGGGGTTAATGCTTCCGTATCGCCAAAAATTGACAGCCAGGTTCATTGTGTACCCGCGTAGCTCCCATTCCATACGCCAGTAGGCTGGCAGCGGTAGCACACAGAGGACACAAAGAACTGAGCAAGCTACTGTAACCCACCAAGGTAGGAAAAAGGAAGTAACTATGGCAATGAGTATGGCTAAAAACAAAAACAACTGTGGGAGTGCGTAGGAGATAGTGAACCAAACACCCTTGGTTTTCCTGTCCCAGAGATGCACAAACTCGTGTGCTAAAATTTTGACAGCGCGTTTTGGGTCGTTGGTTACAAATTCTCGGGTGGGGAAGTACACTCGGGGATAACGTGTGGTGGTGTAGGTCCTCATGTAGTTTCGGTTGAACAACCACACGAGTACGGCTATCACCTTTGAAGACCAGCTTTCGTTTTTGTACCGAACTTCAAATTTTGGGATGTGCACCGTGACCCGCTCTACTGCAGCTTCGAAAAGATTTGCCATGTGCGAAAACCTTTCATGATTGTGTTTTTGTGTCAAGTATTTACAGGGTAAATACTCCGCAATTACTTGTACCACAAGTTACCGAGAAATTCGTTTGATTCATCTCCAAGATAACCTACTATTCATGAAGAAGAAATGCGTAGGCTAAAACCATGACCAAACGAGTAAAAGGAGATTGACCATGACCGACATTGGAAACTTTGAAAGACCGAAGGAACCGAAAAAGGATGTCACGCCTGAGAGTCCTGCTCTGGGTGGGAAAGCCATCAAGGATTTCATTGCTGGTAAGGATGTTGCATCTTTGCTGGCTGATTCATCGGTGACGAAAGTTCCTGAAGTGAAAGCTGAGAAGGCCACAGCAGCTCCAATAAGTCGAGAAACTGCACTCGTTGGTGCTTTGGATGAATTGGCTGCAGCGCCAGAACTGACCTATGACCAAAAGCTTGAGCTGTATGGGCTGAGTAAAGAACAGGCCCTGGAAATCTTGGATTCGGTATTCACCAAGGGGTTCTATGAAAAAGAGTATAAGATTTCTGGGAACATCAACGTGACACTTCGGACTCGGATAGCTGAAGACCAAGACCGACTGCTCGTCAGGATTGAAGCTGAGAGTCCTCAATTTCCTGCCTTCGTTAGCAACCTGGTTTCCAAGTATAACCTGGCTGCTTCACTGCGAGTATTCAAAGAAAGGGATTTCGCAAAGGACACTTTCAAAGAACGTTACGACTATGTCTGCCTTTTGCCTGACATTGTTTTTCGTCTTCTCTGTGTGAAGCTGTCTCGCTTTGATCAAATGATGTTGGATGTGATGGATGAGGGTGCCATCGAAAATTTTTAATTTCCCCGTGGGGAAATGCTCGGGCGACCCTGCGTCTTCGGGGAATCGAGCTGCCTCAGCGGGGTTCATTCACAGACCGAGTATTGGTGGAGATGGTGCAACGAGAAAGATGGACCAAAATATCTGAGCTGGAAACCATGTTGATGGCCCAGGGATTGTTCTCAGGTGCAAAGATAGAAGAGGTACACAAAGCTGTGGGTGAGCTTACTAAGGAGTTCCGTGGTAGACTGTTCCACCAAGGATTCAGTGTTAGAAAGTTGGCAGATAGATTGACTCAGGAATTGCGAGAATTACGTGCCAACCAAAGTCGGCTCAAGAAGCTTGATGCCATGACGGTGTGAAATGCCAAGAACGCTTGACGAGATAATTGAAGCTCAAGGTGCTTACGCACAAACACCTATACCTCCGGTAGCTACCTACTCAACTCCTGGGTGGGGGCCGACGATGGGGTCATTGCAAACACCTTCGCAAGCTGAACTTATTCGCCAAGCGACACCAACACTCGCTCCCCCAATGATGTCTCTTTCTCAGATGAATGCTCACAACATGGCACTAGCCATGGGATCAACACCACAGGGATACTCGGTAGCACCGCCACCACCTCCTCCGTCTCCTATGACTCAAATCATGGCTGCTCATGCAGCTCAGTATTCCAACCCAGCGGCAGTCTCGATGGGTGCCGGCTTGGGAGCGTCTCAGGCTTACCTTGACCCACGTAATGCTCTGCAAGCTATGGGGCAAAGAAAAGCTCAGCAATTTGGTCAGGGTGTTGGGTCAGCCTTTGAGACTGCTGGGAATATCATGGGGTTTGTTCCTGGGATGCAGGCTGCAGGGCTTGGTTTGTCACTGGGTGGGGACTGGCTGGGTCAGCAAGTAGCTAAGATTCCTGGTGTAGAAGCATTTAATCGACAGTTGTACGGTTCAGCGGCACAAGACGTTTCGACCATGGCACAGTTGCAGCATGGAACTGCGGGCATGATGAACCTTACAGGGTCTTCGTCTGGATTGGGTGGAACGGGTATGAGCGCTTCAGGTGCGCTTCAACTCGGTCAGCAGTATCGGCGCCAAGCAACATCGTGGGCGCAGCAGAACCCCACCTTAGCCAAGCAGGTTGGTGGGGGTGATACTGATGCAGGTATGCAGCGTTACACCCAGGACTTGACCAAGCTGACCCAGATGGCAGGGGAAAGTGGTTTGCTGGATGCAGCTACGAATATTGACCAGATTGGGAGTACGGTATCGAAGTTGTTCAAGGTGCTGGGCACCATGGGCAAAATTACAGGGGACCCCGATTTCAAAAATAATTTGCGTGAAATTGCCAACATGAAGCAGATGGGCCTCACCATGGACCAGGCTGTCAATGCTACCCGGGACATGCAGCGATATGCCCGCGGTGCTGGAGTCACACGCGAAGAAATGATGGCTACTGGTGGAGTAATGGGCCAGCAAGCGTTTAGCCAAGCAGGCATGGCAGGCGGGGTAGGCATGGTCTATGGTGCCCAGGCGCAAATGCAGGCTCGTCAGCTGAGTGGTGCATTTTCACCCATACAAGAATCGCTGCTTGGTGGTCGAGAAGGCATTTCCCAGCGATGGGCCATGCAACAGGCGAACTTTGCTGCTGGCCCAATGAATTTGATGATGGGCGCTGCGATGTCGGCAGGCGAAGGTGGGATTGGTTTGGACGCCGGCAAGATGTCTCAAATGTTCAAAGGAGGCATGTCACTACCTGGAATGATAGGCCAGTCTCAGGGGAACCTGATGAAGGTCGCACGCCAGATGGCACAGCAACAAGGTCGGTCAGTGCAGGACGTGATGGGTGAATTGCAGGCAATGCAACCAGAGCTCCAGTCTGAGATGGCTCAGAGATTAGGGCCTGAGGGTATGCGCATGTTGCAGATGCAAACCATTTCGGCCTTGTCTCGACCAAGTTCCGAAGGTGGCATGGGCATGGGTCTGCACACTGCAGCTCAGCTCGTTGCAAACAAAGATCCTCAGCAAGCCAAGTTGCTTACAGGAATGATGACGAGCCCTGAGTTCTACGAACGTGAACGTGACCGGCTTGGACAACGTCTTGCTGATATGCGAGTAGAAGCCAAACAGGAACGTCTTAGTGAGAGTGCAGAACGTGAAAAAATGCGTGGTTTTTTTGGGATGGGTAAAGACGCTGCTGTTAGACGTGGTGTTCGTAGTATCGGAGAAGGTTTAAGCACCTTTGGTCATTTTATTTCAGCTGGAGATTCACGAGCAGCTGCAAATGCTAAAGAAGCAGAAGAGACTGCTCGATCTATGGCTGAACAAGAAGATGCTGCACGTGGTATCAGTCGTGTTCACTTGGGGCGTGCACTTCAAGGGAACACTAGCATTATAGAAGAAGGGACGGCTCGATTAAAGAAAGAAGAAGGGTTGGATCTTAGCGTGGGGTCGGGTGTAGGTAAGTTTGAACGCTTACGCCGCATGCAAGAGCGTGGGTATAAGAGCGACATTCTAAAAGGTATTACAGCGGGAGCATCGATAGAGCAGATTGAGCAGGCTTTAGATGCTGAAGGTAAAGGAACGAACATTACAAGGTTTGCTCAGAGTACAGCATTTAGCGTAGCCCGTGCTGGGGCGTCAGCAATGTCGTATCTTACAGACAACCCTATCAATGAACGCACTGTCGGACCAACTGGAGGAACTCGTCGGACGATAGACGAAACTTTGGAAATGGCCCAGGCCATAGAAGAAACTCAAAATGCAGGGTTTACAGACTTAACAAAGGCCATGCGACGAGACGAAAAACTTTTGACTGAAGCAGGTGCAAAATCTGGTGCAATATTCGCAATGAAGAAAACTATGCTGGCCTATGCTGAGCGTGTTGGAACTGGACAGGAAGGAAAAGTACTAAAGTCAGAAGCAATTCGAAAACATCTACGCGCTACTTTGAAAGCACAAGGACTTCCAGAAAAGGAAATTAATAAAATTCTAGCTGATAAGAACATGGATCATTGGAAAAAAATGACGATTGGAATGGCAAAAGAATTTGGTACCAAAGAAGCAAAAGCTGCAATTAGTGAAACCACTGCAGTGGCTGATAAGTTTTTTGATGGCGCTACAAAGGATATGCAAGAACGTTTTGATACATTCCAAACTGAGTATGAAGACGAGTTAGAAAAAGCGGGGGTTACAACAGATAAATTTTGGACTGATGCCATAGGTACAGAAGAGCAAACGGGCTTGGAAGCAGTACAAGGTGCTGAAAATGCTGTTGAGCGAGAAGCAATGGTGTTGATGGGTGTTCTGGCTGGTGGAAAAGATGATGGCATTACTGATGCTATGAAAAAGGAAGCCTCAGAAAAATTAGACAAGCTTTCTCTTAGTGATGACAAAACTTATGAGAAAGCAAAAAAGAAGATGGAAGCTTTACAAGAAAAGGGTGGCGATATTGCAGTTAAGACCGTAGGTAAGCTTGCCAAGATTGAACAAAAGTATACAGGGGGCTTGGCTAATTTACAGCAAGAGTTGGAGAAGGGGTATACAACCGGAAAAGGTCGTTATGCGTTGCCAGGCAAGGCAAGCATGGCAGCAAGTGAAGTAGAGGCTTTAGGAGGGACAATAAAAGATGGGAAAATAGAGCTGCCAACTGAGTCTGGCGTTGGTACTTCAAAAGCTGGAGAGATGAAAGTCATTGAAGGTCAAATCGCCAACCTATCAGAGATGAAAAAACAGTTCGCCGGTTTTGGAAAATCAGCCAAGACTTTACAGATTGCTGCTGATGCTCAACTCAAAGCTGCAGCTATGATGACTGGTAGAAAAGTAGCAGAGGTTGTAGCGGAATTTAATAAAGAGAACAAATCGAATTAAGGAAGGGTAGTTCATGGCTGACGCTGACGGTACATTCCCGTACAAACGTAGATTGGTATTAGCGAATGCTATCAATGTAGTTGTGCAGGTGAACGCCACCATTGTAGACAATGCTCGCAAGGGTAAGATTGCAGAAATTGGAATGCCAGGTATATTTGACCGTGCTTTCCTCATTCATCATGAAGCAGGCGTGTTGCCTGTCTATGATACGCTGTCGGAGGAGTAGATGGCCTACGGATCTGATGGTGATGGAAATGATTTTGACAATCTCATCGGAGGCGATTTTTCTGTAGCTCCCATGGCTGGTGAGTATAGAAAGGGTGTCTTTGCAGACTACCCTGCAATGACACCTAAATACACGCCCACCAATGATGACCGTAGCCTAGAAACAATGGCACGGCTTCTCGTCCCCATGTCTGGGGTTGCAGCTCGCAACGCATTCATCGCTTCATTTGGAAAGCCTGGCGCCTCGGAAGCACAGAAGCTGGCCAACGTGCTGGCAACAGTAGGGGGAGAGGCTGTTACAGAGCATAAACGTTACGGTCTTGGGTACATTGATTTCTTGTTGACCTCAGCAGTTGAGTCATATCAGGAAAAGGTTCAAATCGTTGATGTGCTTAGTGACAACTATGTGTCCTACTACTTTGGTGCGGCGCCATCGGTTTTTCAATATTCAGGGGTGTTGCTAAATTCCAAACAGGATGATTGGCGTTCAGCGTTTACTGTTATTTACAACGACATTATCCGAGGAACAGAATTGGCTCGACGTCGTGCCGTTGTAACTCTGGCGTACGATAATATGGCAGTCACGGGGACTATCATGAATATGTCCCAAAATTTTTCAGCTGATGGGCCATTTTATCAGATGGCTGCTTCTTTCAATTTTTCTTTGTTGGTGCAACGGATTGACATAGAACGGATATTAGATAGCAAGTCAACACAGCTTAAAGACTTTCCTTCATACATAAAACCAGGAGAGTTTGCCACGCGTCAATTTGAAGTACCACCAAAGACCATCCGTACTACAGGGATGCCTTCAACTCAGACCGTTGAGCGAAAAAAAGACAAAACCACAGAAGTTTATAACATAGTAGATATGAGTGACTCAAGCGACGTACACGGAGCAGGCAGGACATCTGCCGATGATGAATTAGACAAAATTGATGCTGACTTGGGTGGCCAACAAAGCATTCAAGACCAGGACTACTAGGAGAAAGACATGGCTTACAAATTCAAAGCAGTAACCGTGAACAACTGGTCTGCACTCAATGAAGCACTGCGCGACTTCCTTGTGACAGACGTGGGGTGGACGGACGAGACCCCTGCCGGCCAAGATGACGAGATGGGTGCTGGTGATTTCCACAGTATCATTGGGCATTTTTTACGCTCTGACGGGGAAGACGGAAACCAAGATGTCTGTGTTCACTTAGGCGCTATGCAACCTAGCGACTACAGTTATGACTATTACCGGGATTGGGTATTACCCCCGGTTTCGTACCTTTCGAGTGGTATTGGGACTGGAGACGTGTCTGCCACGGTAGACGACGGAACGGAGTACTCTGGCGTGCCGACAGCCTTTGTTGCGCGCATTGACGATGAACTCGTGGATGTCTCTGTTGTCGCAGGAAACGTTCTGACTATCGCGCGTGGTAAGTATGGTACTACCCCTGCGACGCACACACAGGGGGCACCAGTTTTGTGTTTGAAGCAGGGTAAACCTGTTATCGACGTATGTGCATTCCAAGATTTGTCAAACGCTGTTGTTGCAAGCAGTGGTACAGGCACACTCGGAACAGATAGCGTTACCAACGTTCCTGGGTTGTCTGGGTACCGCACTGACCAGTTCAACTGGCACGGGATGCTCAGGGTTGTGGACGGTCCTCATGCTGGAAAGATGCGCCCCATACTAGACTATGTTTCAGCTGGAGGAGATTTTACCTACGCACCATTTTTGACTACACCAGGTGTTGCCAACGTAGACGTTGTCTCAATGGGATTTTTGCCTACCATGAGTCGGCGTATTGGAGAAGGGACAACGTCTTACCTTACTCCGCGCGTGAACGTAGAAAACGCAGGAACTGACACCCCCTGCTGGTTTTACGGGTCCAAAGATGCGTTCTGGGTCATTACGAAAGTCGGGGGCACAATGTACGTTATGTACACGGGAAATCTCATCCCCTTTGCTTCGCGGGATACAACGATATCCGTGGGAACTACAACAGCAGGAACAAATACTATCATGGTTGCAAACAGGCACCTCTTTACTGAGTCCGAAAAGTTCAGGATTCTTTCGCAGAACTACGCAGACTGGGCAACAAATCAGGACCGCAGCGCGGCAGGAGAAGATGACCTAGATATCGAAGAAATACCCTCTGAAGAATTTGTGGTACAGAGCATTACACCTGGGACGGGGGACGCGGGTACGCTGATGCTGAGTGCTAATTTACAATACACGTATTCAGCGGGGGCAGTAATCGGTGAAGATCCACGGCCAGCAGCAAGTCTTGCTTCCGGTTACCAGAGTATTCATTACGTCACTAACCTTGCAACAACCGACTGCTGGCTTCCTGTTTATTTCTGGATGAAGAAAGATGCAATTAGTGCGCATGCGACTCATCGTCAAACGAGCCGCTCTGTCCACGTTAGTGGGGATCCAACAACGCCGGACCCAGTTAACTTGGCTTCGCGTGGTAGGGGTCTTTGTGCTGGTGAAATAGGCCCAGATGGAATTTATGCTTCTGGAGGCAATGATAGCGCTTTTTATGGTTACGTGAATGACCGACCGACTCTGGGTCTGTGGTCATTAACGAATCAAGAAGTTCAAGAAGCGCTTGGGATTGTGCTATCTGTCAAAGGAACGTTTCACATGGCTTGGTGGATACCCTATGAATCCGGCTACCCGTTCGGCATGGCTACTGAAGATACTGTGAAAGCTCGTTGGGGGTCAGGTTACGAAGAGTTCAGATTATTTGGAAACAACATGATTTTTGGCCCTGAAATCTCGTAGGAGAATCCGATGGCTCTTATGGGTGTGGTAAATCTGATTATACCAAAAAAGGCGTCTGACATGGCGGACGGCGTTGCTAGTGGCCTTGTGCTGCTGCAAGTAAGTACACGCACAACCGAGCAACCGAAACCCTCATCGTTACTGCGCGGCCGTGTGAACATTCAGCTCCCGAGGAAGAAATGACCCTAAAGGGCGTTGTCAACTTATTACATCTGGAAGGCGCAGAGGTCCCTGCAACAGACCCCGTGGTCACGCTGGCGTTGTCGATAGCAGACGATAAGATACGTGTGTACTTCGACCAAGCAATGCGTGCGACGAATCCAGGAAACAGTGATGACGCCCTCAACCCAGCCAACTACATAATTACCAGCAGTCTCGGTGTTGCACGGAATGCTGTTTCTGTCGTGTTGACTAGCGGGTCTCCGACTATTGTTGAAATCACGCTGAACGGGGAAATGACAAACGGAGCCGCTTACTCTGTAACGGTGTCTGGGGTACGAAGTGTCTTTGGTGTGGCGTTAGACCCTGTGCGAAAAAGCGCTAATTTCACAGGCCAAGGTACAGCGCCTGAAGTCAGTTCAGCTTCAGCGTCTTCTGCTTCTCAGATAATTGTGAATTTCAATGAAGACATGCGTAACAATTCTGCTTTGTTGACCCCGTCGAATTACGTAATTGGAGGGTATGCTTCGATAGTAATTTTGAGTATTACCAGGAACAGCAGTACGCAGGTAACGCTCCTGGTTGAAAACACCATGAAGACAGGAGCGACGTACTCTGTAACAGTCAGCAATGTGCAAGACGTTTCCTACAATGTCATAGCATCACCAGGTAATGTTGCGTCGTTCATTGGTGTTGGAGATAATCCAAAGCTTCTATCAGCTGCTATTCCTGTGAATTCAGAACATGTACGTATTCAGTTTTCGAAAGATGTCATAGGGTCTGAAGGTGCTGACCCAGCTAACTACGACATCAGTAGTGGCGCATTGTCTGTACTTAGCGTGACTCAGGAAACTGGAGATACTTTTTTACTCACAACGAGTGCTCAAACCGCGGGAGTACTCTACACTATCACTGTGTATGAGCCTTCACTAACACCACCCCCAACAGGTATTAACGACCTAAATGAAAACACGGTATCTCCACCAAACAACGTAGCAACTTTCTATGGGCTTGGTGTTTCACCCCCTCTGATTGAAATGGAACCACCTGATGCGGAGTATGGCCTCGCAGTGCGAACTCCCTTGCGCGTTCTCTTTCAAGATGTAGAAGAAGATTTCTCTGGCATTCTTAAGTCATCTATTTGGATACAGGCATCCTATGTAGATACCAACGGAGTAGCGCAGTCCTTTTACTGTGTAAAAAGCGGAGACATCAAGCCTCAGTGTATTGGCACAGAAAGTGGTGATGCACTAGGAGTTGAAGGTATCTTCTATGAACTCTTACCAAGAAAAGGACGTTGGGAACCAAATACTTGGTACACGGTTCAAGCGTTTGCCATGGACCTCGAAGCTTCCTCTAACATGGTGCAGCAATCTTTCCGAACTACGAACTTGTCTTGTTTTGAGGATATTGTACCAGCGCCAAATATCATTGATACCAAACTGACTCGCGCACTTCCCTATGAGAATTTAGAAAAATTACGTGGGGTGCTGATGCGGTCTTGTACTACTTCGATAGACCCGAACATACAAGCTCGCACTTTACTTCATGTTGCGTCTATTACTGGGTTACGTGTGGTTCTTTCTCGGTATGTAGATTTCACTCTTGTAGATGGAATCTTGTTGTGTGAACGGCAACCCATTTTACAGATTCAACAAGCTTTGATGCCATACTGGGGACTTGTTGGTGCCGCACTGGTGGAGGTGCCTGCTATTTCTCATGAAGCTCGCGTACTGCTAGAGCAATATACCAAGAGTTCTTCCGTCGTATATGCAGTCAATGCAATTGCCGCGGCTGTGGTGTTGGCTGCAGTAAAACAGGACGACTAACATGACGTCAATTGGTTTCACAGAAAACCGAGCGCATGAGGCGTCTTATCTCGTGTACATAAATGGGATTGAAGTTCCTGTTCAAGGTCTTGAAATAAACATGGGTGTCAACTCTACTCCAACAGCAACAATACAAATGTTACCAGACCCCATCATTGCACGCTTGGGAGCCGAAGACCGTGTAGAGGTTGCAGCCTTTTATCTGGATGACATCTACCCAGACATTAACAAAAAAGGGAGTAAGCCAGATTTCCGTTTATTGTATGAAGGGGAAATCACAGGTCGAACTTACTCAAACACTCCAGCTGGTAGACAGATTAGTTTCAGCACATCCAACTTTCTAAAAATTATGCATGACCTACGGCCGGCTTACATCAGTGGTCCTACTTCTTTGGCGATGCACATCGTTAGCCCTTCACAGGGAAACGAAGCAACCTTCATTACTGACCCCATGTGCTTTCCCTGGAATCGTTTCTTTTATGGGATGAATCCTCAGAAAGAAGAGCTTATTCGACGACCATATGACCTTATTATGAACGTTCTAAACTCTGTGGTTGGCGAAGACGAACAACAGTTACTAGGCTCTGTGGTCTCAACAAACTTCTATGCTCGCTACATGGCACGCACAGGTTTTGTGAATCGGTTTTTACCTTCACCTCTTATTGAAACGGACATCCTGTCTCAAGATGACGTAGAAGGTGTGTTTCCTATCTTACGGGCTGTGAGAGATTCACAGATTGTAGAGACGTTGGCTCGGGGTGCAGCCCAACCCGGTGGCAATGACGCAGTTTGGCCAACCATACAGCAGATGTTTTTGCGTATGTACTACGAAGTGCTCGCAATTACTACGGCGCCCATTGCTCAGGTAGAACGCACACCGGATTCAACTACAAATGGTGTGGTGCTTGGTCCTCCAGAATTTCTACTGGCAAGCGAAGCTGAGCAAAAAGCACAACGAGATGCAGAAGATGAAGCCTACATCTACCGTGAAGCCTATGACATGGCACAAGCAGAAATGGACGCAACTACGTCAGTAGATGAAGATAGCTACACCATTGAAATGACTAAGCTTGTGGATAAGTACGTGGCCCAGCTAAGTAAAATTTCACTACAGGAGCCTGCAGAGTCATTGAAACCTAATTGCATTTTGAACTACATCACAAAGCCTCAATGGTTATTTGGTATTGCTCCTTCATGCAATGTGGTGTTCCCTTCGATGTTACAACAGCTTCAGTTCCAGGAAGATTACGCCAGCCAACCTACACGTCTTTATGTAAATGACATGTGGTACTCGGAAATGTCAGGCGGAAACAATCCTGCCATGGATGCAATTGCCACAATGCGTGCAGGATACCCTGACCAAGTGCAACGAGAACTCGACAAACGGTATGGTATTGGTGTTGCTGGAATTTCTGGAGATGTGACTGTTTCAGGTAAGAATTTCTTGGTGTGGCCAGAAGAATTTTACAAAGGACCACAGCCAGATAGTATTCGATTGCCTAATTGGTTCACAATGCTGGCACAGTACATTCAGACCAAGCAAAGCAAAGAACAGCAACAAGCAGCTACAGCACTTACTGATTTAACTGCAGCCAAGAGTACTGGAGATGACATCCAGGAAAAACTACAGAAGCTCATTGATAGTGGGATTATCCCTCCGCAAGTAAAAGAAGACGGGAAATACTCTGTTACTAAAATAGAAGAACAATTGAAATTGCGGGCGAGTGACCAAAATTCAGCAATGACAGCTCTTCGAAAAGGTTATGCACGCTACGAGTTTTTCCGAAAACGTGCAAGCTGCCGTCAGGGTGCAGCTATCATGACGTTCAATCCCTACATTGTTCCGGGCTTCCCCGCTTTCATTTTCGACGACATGATTACAGGTGAGCATTTAGTCGCTTACATTGTGGGCGTGACGCATTCACTAACTAAAGATAGTTGGTCAACACAAGTCACTTTTACATATGCCATGTTGCTTGATGAACTATTCCAAGAAGTTTTTGATGCTCGTGTTGGAAACACAGCTTTTGGGGTATTAGAGAATCAAGCTGCAGCACCTGTAAATCCTATTGAGCCTTTGAGAGCCGTTCTTCAAGAACAAGAAAGTGCCGAGGATTATTTTAGCCTTTTGTTTCACCAGAAGGCTGATTACGCTGGGGTAAAAACATGCGCGTTTGACTTTGCAAATGCGGTTGACCTGGTAATGCCCAGTGGAGAAGCTTACCCTTACAGTGATATCTTTGCAGAATCTAACGTGGTGCAACAGTCCCAAAAACGACTTGAAGAAGAAGAAGATGCCAAAGCGGTGATTGAGGCTCAAATCACAGAGTACGCAACGGCCCTGTCTGAAGAGTATGGTGTTAAATATTCAGACTTTGCAATCCTCGGTGATGAGGATGTTGATATCTTGGAGGCTGAAGTTCAAGCAAAGGTAGACAACTACACTTTGAGTCTGTGGGATGACTACGAGAAAAGATATGGGGAGGAGCAAGCTACTACCCCAAAAGCAAAGATTCCCAGTGATTTGCTTCAGAAATACGTTGCCGTTCAACCTTCCAGTGCTTTTGCTGCAATGTTTCGAAACCATACCAATGCAATGCGTTTCGTGGCTCGACCGATTTGTACGTTAGATGAGTACATTGCTTTTCGTGGTCGACGTGGAACAAAGTCTGGTACAGTCACTGCAACAGACAGTGTTCAAGGAAAAGGAGCTATCTTTTACGAAAAGATTTTGAACTTGGTGCAAGGGCCGGGAGACCCTCCAACATTTGACCAAAATAACAACTTGCTCACTCCCTTGATTGCTGATTTACCAGACACTAGGGCAGACTGGGAATCACGTTTGAAAGCTTATCGTCAAAAGGTTCTTTTCAAGCGCGCTGGTTGGCGTCATGACCGGGAGGATGTATGAGTTACAAGGAACAAGACTATGCTCTTTGGCAAACTTGGAAAAAAGCGCCAACAGACAATAACGCAGCTGCATTGCTAAACCAAGTGAATCCCTTAGTTCAAAAGGAAGTGAATCGCTGGTCAGGTGGAGAAGGCACTCTTGCACGCCCTGCCCTGGAGCTTGAAGGGAAACGCCTAGCGATGGAAGCAATCCATTCTTACAGCCCGACAGGCGGAGCAGCGCTTGCAACGCATGTGACGAACCGCTTGCGTAAGTTGTCGAGAATCAATTATACCCATCAAAACCTCGCACGGCTACCTGAGTACAAAACGCGCAAGTTTCACACGCACAACATTGCAAAGTCCGCCCTTGAAGACAAGCTGGGTAGAGAGCCTACCGTAGATGAGCTTTCTCAGGAACTTAGCTGGCCCAAGCCCTTTCTGCAAAACTTCCAAAGGTCGATGCGGAAAGAACACGTTGAAAGTGGTGTGCCGGCTCCCATTTTTGATATTGATAATGGTGAGTCAGGCACCATTGACTTTGTCTACAATGATTTGTCCCCAATGCAAAAAAAGATATTTGAACACACCACCGGGTATGGGGGTGCACCGGCTTTGAAGAACCCACAACTTATGCGAAAATTGAAAATGACTCAAGGGCAACTCAGTTATCAAAAGCGTTTATTAGTAGATAAAATTCAAGATGTTACAGGGGGTGGCATTACATAATGACGCACTGCGTCATCTAATAGGACGAGTTTGAAAAAACGGGCGCAACTAAAATCTTTAGGAAGTGGAATTCGATGGCAAAAATGATTACAGACGATCTGGTAGCAACAGGAAAGTCTCCTTCAGATGAGGAAGATGCTGCTCGTACGGAGATTGTTAAGCAATACGAAAGACTTGTTCGCGACAAGATGACACAGATTACGAAGAACGCGAGCGCTTATGTAAACAACCGTACGAATTCCAAGAGTGGAGTGTCTCCTGAACTTCGTAAGATTCTAAAAGGGGCTACGTTTATTGCCGCACACTCTACACGTTTCCGCCCAGGTGCTTATGTAGTTGAAGAAACAAAATACTTTGTGCTTCATCGTCCTGGTAGAGTTGCCAAGGCTGCTCGCTTAGACAATCTTATCCGGGAATTTGTTCAGGCAAACAGAATAGCTTCAACACATTTTATTATTGGTCAATCAGGTGCGCTTATCCAAATGGTAGACCTGGCTGACTTGGCCTTTCACACAGGTACTTCAAGGTCTCCTTTGAATACTGAAAGCGTTGGTGTGGAGATTGAAGGCGCTGTAGGTCAAGAATTTACGCCGGCAGCTTTGGAAGCAGTAGCTCAATTGATGGCTACCATTGCAGCCATTAGTGGAATGCCTATCACGGACAAGACCGTATTCAATCACTCGACTCTTCTTCCTAATGAAAAAGTTGATGCCTGGATTACTAAGAAGTCTAAGGGGGTCGTGACTGACTCGAAATTAAAACAACTCATTGCTCGTGCAAATGAATGCCTTACAAAGCTTAGTGCAACACCACCAACCGGAGGTTATTACCAAGCTCCCTTCGACCCTCGTGCCGATGCAGCAACGAAGGTGGGAGAACTGATGGCTTTGGCAGCAGCGCCGGGGACATCATTTCTGGAGATGTCTCGGATACAAGGAGCTGCAGCCGCGCAGGCAGGGCTGGCACGTGGTATGGCTTACAGTTTCTTAGACCGAGGAGCATTCGGAACCAACGCAGCTTTGTTTGCTATGGGTGCAGTGGAAGAAACGGGAAGGTCGTTAGCAGCTTTTATCAGAGACAACAACATCAAAGCAGTTCCCACACCACAAGAAAACAATGTAGGTGTGTTGTATAATCCCGACACAGGAGAACTGAATGATGGGAAACCTCTATGACCATTAAGACCTTTGACATACATTTTGAAGGTGTACCACAAGAAGAGCTAACGGGTATTCAAGGTTTGACGTTTGGTGCATACTCTAAAAGTATTGGTGTGCGTGGTGTACAGAAAATGGTAAATCGTTTTCTCAAGTGTATGCTAACAAGTCTTGGAACCGACCTGTCTGATCCTGATTATGGAACACCTTTGGCCAGTGCTTTCCTGGGTAACGTTGACCGTGGTACTTTAGTTACGCTTGCAAGGAGATCAGTTATTGCAGCGGAAGCCAAGGTCAAAGAATACGATGCTGAGTATGCCTTGAATGATGAAGAACGCTTGTCCGTAGCCAGGATAGATGACGTTTACACAGATGATTCATTGAATGGTGTATTCTTGACCATCACCTTAAAGAATGTCGCCGGGGTATCTGTGAAGGTTTTGCTACCCCAGATTATGGAGTAGGCAATGGCTGAAACCATTACCATCACTGAGCAAGATCGTATTGATGCTGAAAATATTTTGGAGCAGTTTCTTACAGATCGTATGCCCGGTGTTGACTTCAGTAAGGGCGGAGCTCTACGAGATTTTGCTGTGGTTGCTCTTGGAAATATCTTTGCTTACCTTCGGTCGGAAAAGGATACCATCCGAGCACGACAGTCTCTCCTTTTACTGGGTAAACTAGCAGGAACTGACGTCGATGATGCAGTTGATGAGATACTTTCCAACTGGTTTATTTTCAGGAAGCAGGGTCGGTATGCCCGGGGAAACGTGGTCATCTATTTTAGCCAGGCTACAGATGTAACCGTTCCCATCACCACAAAGTTCTACAAAACGACTGGCTTAGTTTTTGTAGTAGATGCAATAGACAGTCTGTTTTACGCTGAAGAAGATATGCTCCCCATCATTGACTCTTCTGGGGCTATTGTGGCGTACACAATTGAAGTGCCTGTTGTGGCTATCCGTACCGGGGTTGCATACAACATTGATGAGGGTTCGTTTGTAGACTACACCCGCTTCAGTCCTTACGTTACACGGGTAGAAAATGATGCAACCTTTTCGGGGGGAGGTGGCGTAGAAACTACATCTGAAATGCTGAGCCGATCAGAAACAGCCATTACAGTCCGGGACCTCAACAGCGCACGCTCCATTGATGCAACTTTGAAAGACAATTTCAGTGAAATAGACGATGTCATAGTCATTGGTTATGGCGAACCTGAAATGATTCGGGACTTAGTTCTTGAAGGAGCAACTAACACACGCATCCATGCAGGTGGTTATGTAGATGCCTACTTGAGAACACCCATCTTAGAAGCCCGAACGTTCAGTGGGATTGTCGGAGGAGCATTCACTGACCCCCGAGAAGGGTACTATGCTTTCCGAGATCCTTCTATCGTGAATGCAGCATCGGGTATCATCCCCGAAACGAATTTTGAAACTTACAACATTCAGCCTGGTGACATTCTGAAATTTGATAATGCCATCGAATCATATGAACCAGACATGTTCATCATCAAAGAGGTATCCCCTTACGGGTTGTTTGTTTCCCGCCGTTCACCTTTTCCGAGAGCCATGCCACTCGTGGCTGGAACTTATACGGATGGTGACATCAGACGTGACGGTGCATTCAACAAAGTTAAGAGTGCTGGTACACCAACACCAGATTACACATTTGTTGATGCTGCTGTTGAAGACGGTGGAGACATTGGAAAATACATTCGAGTCGTGTCTTCTGCTAACCCACGAGAAAACTTGGGTACGGGAAAAATATTGTCAGTGGATACAGGTAACAACGAAGTCGTCGTTGACGGCTTCTCCTATGACTTTGTTACGGAGACTGCGCTAGAGTGGCAGCTGATTACACGACCCGTTGCTTACACCATTGGTGATAATTCTCCTGACTACAACAACAAGATTAGCGCAGGTCCCAACGGGTCTTTCACAGGAGACGTACGATATAGTGGGCAGTTCACGAAAACGATTCAGAATGATGGGCGTATCTTGTTGCCAGCTCGTCCTATTTATCGAGTCACGGATGTATCTATGCCTGGGGGCGCCTACCCAGGAGGAATTGTCGATACTGATGGTCGTGTACGTTTTCCAAATCGAATCAACGTAGAACCAGTGGAACAAATTACAGCTGCTTACTTGGAATTCCGTCTTGTAAGTCACAACCCAGAAGCAGCACAGTCAGGTTGGCAAGTGACTGAGTTAGATGTTGGGTGGGAGAACACCATTGGTGACCCAGAGAATAAAAAGTACTTCAATGACAGTGTGCTGACGGTCACCTATGATGCCCTCTCTGGGTATGATTCCATCTGGGCATTCATGGTAGGAACTGACCGACGCATTTTGTGTGGCAGTGTTATTCCCAGAGGCCTTAATCCTGTATACCTTACCCTAGAAATAAGGTATCGACTAAAGCAATCTGCAACGACAGCTTTGGATGAGGCTGCTGCGAAGACTGCGCTCACCGAACACGTAAACACCTTTAGTACCAAGGAAAACATCGACATCTCTGATATCCTTACGTTCATCAGAGAAACATACTCAGAAATTGGCTACGTCGAACCCACGGAAATTTATTACCAGCTGCTGGCTCCAGATGGTAGAATCATTTACTTCAAAACGAGTGGTGAAGTTTCCATGGATGCAAGCTACATCATCGACCCCAACACGGATGCAATACCTAATCCAAATAACCCATTAGCAGACCGGTATCGTTTAGATGAACCCCTGAGCCAGGGTGTAAGTGACAACACCGTGCGCTACCTCACCGTTGCTGACCTCATTACATTCACAAACCTGGAGGGGTAGTATGGCCAACATTTCTGAGAGCAAGACCAATTTCATCCATGGTCTTAGCGATCTTTGGACTCGGTTCTTCAAAGACCACGAACAAATTCGTGCGATGTATGAAGGTACTGAGATACTCATTGGACAGGCCTATTTGGAATTGGTATCAAGCATCCTCAACATTTCTGCACGAGAAATACCTGTGTTTCAGAAGGAGTTTTTCAAGCTCATCACGGTGCGTGAAGACCACGTTACCTACCGACCGAGTGATAGTAAATTTTTGTTTGAAGTAACTTCCTACCCAATCAAGGGTGCTTCCTTTTTGTACAACAAGATATTCGACCCTACTACTATCTTGGAAAAGAACATCGACTTTAGTGTCGATAGCAGTGGAGAAGAAGATTATCTAGTATTCAATGATGACCCGTTTGATTGGGATGGTGCGGGGAACCCAATCCCAGGTATGGCTTCGCGTGTTGTCCGGGTGGTGGATGATGATGGAACAATTCATACAGAACGAGAATTGGCTATCTGGATTCCTGATACCCAAATTGACCAGTATGATATGTACCTTACTTATGGGTATCTGATTAAACGTTTTGAGCCTTCATCGGAAGCCTACCGGGCACTCATTCAAGGTGTCATTCAATACTTCGTGCTCGGCCCCACAGTGCAGCACCTGACGAGTGCCTTGAATGTCATCATTGGCTTACCTGTTATTCGAGAAGATGGAGAAATCCTTCAAAGCGTAGACACCTCAGACGTGCGGTACCAGGTAGTAGTGACGAATGAACGACGCTATCAATTTGATGTATTGATACCCTTGCGAGATGATGTGTTGGATGAAAGTAACTGGGGAACATTAGAGTTCATTTCTTTTGAACACCTGTCTAAAGTGTTCTCTGTCTACGATTACATCCAAGACCCAACGTGGTGGTTTGACACTACCGTCCCACCCACCATTCTCCCAGATGAATCAAAGAGTCGGCGGGTAGTAGACCCAGACTTATATGAAAACCAAGTAAATAACCCCCCGGGCCTTGTGAAGATTGGCGACCCCGGGTTCTTTGTAGGCGCAGACGATGATGGCTTCGTGCCAGTGTCAGGGCGTCCATCTTTCCGACATCTGTTTTCCTATGTCGTCTTCGAACGGTTCTTGCGGCATCACACTTTTGCTGTTGTGTTTGATAGCCAGGTGCTGCTTAGTGATATCCTACCATTTCCAAGGCTTGATTTAGATGTTCGGCAAATCATTCTTGTGGGGAAGTCAGCGTATACCCTTTTATATCTGGAGCCTGGCCTTGTTTTCTCTGACCGAATATACATTGCACAGGATGACAGTACTGACGTGGATATCAAGGCTTCGGTACTGTACACGGAACAGATGTCAGCCATAGATGGGAGCCTCAAGGTAGGGGAGAAGTCTTGGAAAATTGGTGACTACTACTACTATTCTGTCGGGGGTATCACTGTAAAGAATGAACTCACCGACCCAATTGTTACTCGATTTGAAAATGGAAAGACCCCAATTTCTCTTGGGGGTATTGACCCAACTCATCGAGTACGAGAACTAGCCACTGGTGTAGGAGACTGGGGAGGAGTGGTACCAACAAACACCCTCGATGTTGGGGCTGACGTGTTTGATTTTGGGGACGTGGGACGTTGGGTTCGGAAGGGCTCAACAGGTAATGAATACCATGAGATTATTGGCATTCAATCAGCTCAAGTTGTTTTATTAGATGCTGCTTTGGCTGCTGACAACGATGACTGGACTCTTTACGCCTGCGAAAATGGGCATGAACGCCTGAGTGCTATTGACTGGGGTGTTCAAATTCAGGTTTACTAGGAATTCCTTGATTCGGTACGCAGAGCGTCCTACTATTCTGCCAGGAGAACAGAATGCAATTCGTAGACAATGTTAAACTCAAAGGTCATGTGTGTGTTCGTGTTCTGGACGCAGTGAGTGGTGCTGAGCTCTATCGAGAAGAGAAATCAAACCTCGTATGCATTGGAGCTCGACAAGCTATAACCAGGCTCATTTCACAGGCAACCACGCCAGATGACTATGAAGAAACAAAAATCTGGGCTATCTATGCAGGCACAGGTTCTACCTCACCCGATGTCAATGATACTACGTTGGATGTGGTGGCTTTCAAAAAAGCCTGTGACCAACCTTTCTCAGTCAACCTTTCTACTGGTGAAATTGAATGTCAAATGACGATTGAATCAGGGGAAGGTAATGGCTACACTTATCAGGAGATAGGCCTTTTTTCTCGTGGTAATAACGATGACCCTACGGCTGTAGGTATTACTGGAGTATTGATGTATGCAAGACAGCTTCACGGTCAGCTTGAAAAAACCAGTTCAATCTCCATCGAATACACTTGGCGCTTCCAGATCCTGTCGTAGAAAGAGGGAACTTACATGCCGCTCGACTATTACGTTCAGAATAAAGACACGGGTTTCAATTACAAAGAAGCTATCCAACCGGTCAAGAACGGAGAAGATGCGAACGAGGATACCTTCGAGCGCCCTTCGGAAAACTTACGCACACGTACTGAAGATGTGCGCAAGCAGTATGACCTCTTAGAAGCTACTGCCGCTTCTGACCGTGCACTCACCATCATGGCTGATGTTGATGCTCATGTTGCTTGGGATAGTGTCACAGGTAAGTTTGATGTGAACGACAATGGTGGCACACCTGCGGCACGTGACTTTTACATCATCCCATTGCTGTCTCTAGCTGAAGGTGGTGGTGGAGCTCCCGGGTCTAGCGTACCAGCTACTTATGTGTACTATGATGCAGTGGGTGGAGGGGCGTTCACCATTGAAACAAATGCCACGCTTCGCGACCACGGGGATGTTATTGCTGGTCGTCGAAGTGGTGCCAACAACGTATTTGTTCGAGTGGATGAGAGTACTCGCACTACCGGTGGTGTAGTCATCAGTGTTGAAGGTGCTTCTGAAGTTGGACCAACCTTCCCCGCTGATGGCCCAGTGATTATTGTCATCGAGATGGAACTGGGTGGAAATACTGCAGCGGATATCATCGCTGCTCTCCAAGCTGCTGGTACTCATGATACCTACATCAATACCGGAGGAACAAAAACTTTAGTATTGGCAGCTGGTGATTGCACTGCAGAAGTAACCCAACGACGTTTCGGTGATGGCGACATCTATGATGATGGGCTGGGTAACATTTACCACAGCTATGGTGCCATGGACCCTGAAGGAATTAAGATTGACAACATAACACTCTCTTCGTTTTTTGCTACAGCAGGAAATGAACTAGGTGAAGGTGATGTCCTCGTCGTTAATTTTACCGGCGCTGATGACCGACTCAACAATCAAACTGACTCAACGATGACTGGGATGCTGAAAAAGTTGACCAGTGTTGCTGTCCCAGACAGGGATACGTGGCTGTTTGAACGCCGGCATATGGTGCCTATTTGCAAAGTATTCGACGGTAACCTTTATTTCTTGAGCGGAGTCATGTTTGAGTCAGGGAAACCGGGGCGCTTGATACCAGACCCAGGTGATGTTTCTGAGCTGCGTGCTGAGTATGAAGCTCACATTGCTGGGACTGCTGACCAGCACGCAGATGCAGACATCACAGCTGAAGCTCATGCTGGTACTGGGGATCCCGCCGTTACGACACTACCTGTTACGCTGCCTGCCGCGAGTGAGGTTCGCACTCACATCAGTGAACTGCTCAAGACCATTGACCGTCACATGGATGCAACTGTGCCGAATTTTCAACATTCAGACACAGACATCACTGCCGTTGTAAGGACAGACAGCCCGCGGTCTTTGTCCGTTGGTTCGCCTGGGTCTCAGCTTGTTGAAATGTTGGGCCATTACAATGCTCATGTCAACGCCGGAGATGGCCCCTTAGATAAGCATGCTGAAGGACACATCACGACAGCTTCGAAAGTACGTGACAAGTTTACACTGTCTGGAACTGACGTTGGTGCTCAGCTAGGTGAGCTTGCTGACGCTACTGATGACCACATTGATGGTAGCACTATGGGGTATCGCCACCCTTACTTACACATCACTGACCGTCCAGTTGTGACAGTTGGAGATGACGCAGCCAAGCATGATTATGTAAGCTTGAGTGCCGCAGTGATTGCTTTAGCAGCCCTGGGTGGCGGTGATGCAATTCTCGTTGCAGACTTGGTAGAGAATGTAACCATCACCAGCGTTGCACCTGGCACAAGGGTGTTGGGAAATGGTCACAGCATCACCGGCATTAATGACGTTTCTGCAGTCATCTCAGTTGTAGGAGAGACTGCCCAGCGTCAACCAGGATTGCTCTTTCAAGATGTGTCTATCCTTGCAAACTATGACCAGCAATTGGTCTCTATAGATACGGTTACGTTAGTAAGTGCGACTGACGAACCAGAAAACATGCCGGTTACATTCAGAAATTGTTTCTTCCAAACTCATAGTACTGGTGCAGAAGTGGCCTTCCTTGTTCGCGGAACACTGTATTTGTTTGACTGTACAGTTGAAGGCCAAGCACAGACGCGTCCGACATTCGAATTTGTAACGCATGCTGTTACCCCTCAACAATATCCATCAGTGTTGCATGTTGAAAACTGTCGCATCAATAATTTCCTACAGTTGGTTTCAGTGGGGTCTCCTTCAGCACGATACCAAACACTACGAATCATTGGGTGCCGTATTGTTGATGGTGTTTATTCTGACAGTTCAAACGACAGGTTTCTTATCAACTTGGGCACGTCTGATCAAATGGAAATCACTGTTCTTCGAAACCAAATTATCGCTGCAAATGGTGGTTTCATAAAAGGCAGTATATCTAATAATAGGTTGGGAAGTATTGAAGGCAACTATTTTGGAAGCACTTACGCGCAAGACGTTGAAGAAATGTATGCGATTGAAGTGTCGGGGGGTACGAAGCCTCTCATCATCCGTGATAACCAGTTGTGGTTGAACAGAAAACTGTGTGGTATTTATGGAGATGATGGTGTTTGCATTGAGAACAATGTTCTCGGTAGTTTTGGACACAATGCTACGTCTGGTATCACAAAACACTATGGCATTCGGATTGGTGATGGGGGTGACCACACTCGAATCAATGGCAATACCATTGTAGGTTACGCTGGTACACTTACAGGTGCAAACTTTGTGTGTATTGAAGTCGGTGTATCTGGTGGTAGTGTTAGGTCAGCTGTGCAAATTAGTAACAATGACATCCTCGCCCCATTTGAATACCATGGAATTCGTGTATATGATTCAGAAGACATTCGCATTTCTGGAAATGTCATCACACCAACCTCGGCAGCTTTTACTGGTGAATTTTATGCCATCTGGGTAGCCGATTCTGACCGTGCTACCATCTCTCAAAATGTCTGTAACGGTTTTGGTGCTTACTTAGACGCCAACAATATAACGTTCGTAGGTAACACCATTACAATCACATCTGCATCCACCTATGCCGTTCTGGTTACCGGAGATGATGTGACTATCTCTGGGTGTACAATAACTGGAAGCATTGCAGGGATTCGTATTAATGCAGGCGCTGATAGGTATGCCATTGTTGGGAACACCATTGTCAGCACCACTTACGGTATATGGATACATTCCGCGGCTTCAACAGAGTATGGTGTTGTAACAGGAAACAACGTTACTGGTACTGGCACTGCGTTGTACGTGGAGAACAACTGCTTCTTAGGTCTCTCTGGGAATGTGTTTCAAAAAGCTACTGCCAACGCAGTTAGTATGCCAGGCACGAGCAACAACATTGGTGTTGGTATTCCCGGTGCGTGTACTTGGACGAGCAACAACTGGTACAGTAGCGCCACCACACACTAGGAGTTCCCATGCTTGACTCGCTTGTCGAGAAAGTAAAGAAGACAGACAGCCAGGTGTGGAAATGGATCCTGGGGGTGCTCATTGCTATTGGTTTAGCAGTGCTTATCTGGTATCTCAAACGCCAAGCTGACAAGGTGGCCGTGCTCGAAGCTGAAAAGCAACTCGCGGACGAACGCGTCAAAGACGCAGAAACGAAGGCAGCCAATGAGACTGACGAGAATCTTGCGCGGGCGTTGAGGGAAGAAGCAGAGCGGCTTCGGGCGCAAGCTGCCGAAATTGACACCCGACTTATCGTTGCCAAAAAAGAAATCGAAGAAGCCAAGAAGAGGGTAGACAATGCACAAGACTGGAAACAGTTGGAAGAAGAAGCTGGCCGTAAGTAGTTTTTTCTTGGTCTTCTTCTTTGCTATCGTTGCTCCGGCAGAGATGAAAATCTTTCCCATGTGGGAACGCATGGAGTGTGGTTCAGAGCCGGCACCTCAGTTTGCGTGTTACGATTTCACAACAGCTCAAACGATTGTCAAACTTGACTTGGACCTACAACTTCAGCTCAAAGAATTTGAAGGACTGAAGTTGAAGTATGCAGATGTGGACTTGGCTTACCAAAAGTTGAGCGAAGCCAACACTCTTGTCGGAAGAGCCATTGATCGTTTGGAAGAACGAAATGCAGAGAAACAAAAGGTCTTAGAAGACACCACGGTTGCACTGAAGAAAGCAGAAGCTCGAAGTGTTTGGAACTATTTGCCCTGGATTATTACAGGCACGGTGGTGCTGGCTACTGCAGGCTTTGGCATAGGCTTTTACGTGGGTTCTCGTTGAGCTAAAAAAAAGCGCACGTCTCCGTGCGCTCCCTCTACTACTTCCTACCACCAATCAGGACTCGGAATACAGGTTTTTGATGCTTTCTTTTTTTCTTTCTCTCGTGGTGAGAGGACATTCGTTCCAGCTCTTTGATAGTGTGGTTCAAAATTTTACTACCAAAATGAACAGCACACAGTGTTACGGTACGAAGCGCAAGGACACGTATATCCATGTAAAGACCCCTCTTAGATGTTGAGTGTTAGAGTGTCGGCTTCGCCTCTCGCTAAATCTACTTCATTGAATTTGGAAGATGGCTGGATTTCCTCCGCCTCCAGAATACCTGACCGAGAACTCGGTCCACCTGATTCGGCTGCCCTGATTGAAGAACGTAACGATTATCCCTGCGCCATACTCATCTGTGCGCTCGGGGTTTGTTTGCCACGGGTAGAGTTCCGCCACCTCAACTTCATCATACAAGCTGTGTCTGATTGGGTGCCGGCCGATTCCTTTCAGCAAGAAATGATAAGCCAGGCGCTTGAACATGGGGGTCAGGCCCAGGCGTGTCTCAACGTTTTTTGGCATTTACTCAGTAAACTCCTCTCTTGGAGTGACGTCTATATACTCCAGCGTGTAAGCTTGGCCAGGAGATTTTTGCTGTAAAATCAACTGGATAGTTTGTGCGCCTGCCATGCAAGCAGGACAAATTCTTCCGATTGTTTTTTCGTGGACTACTATTTGGACACCATTGCCAGCTTCAAAAACTTCCTTGCACTTGGCGCATTCAAAAATCATGTGTCCTCCTCCACGATATAAGCTTTCAGCTCATGTCCAATTGCATCAACACAAGACAGGCGCCCTGCACCTAAGATACCTTTGTCACAGCGTATGCCAACCAGGTCATGAACAACCTGGCTCAGAGAAGTCCCTGCATCTAAGTGTCGGTTCAAGCTCCGAAGCAACGCCTCCAAGAGGGCACGTTCGCAACACCCTGTCTTTCCCAGGTGTGCAAGTACCATCGAAGGTTTCTGCTGAGCATCAAAGTTGATGGTCAGGTACAGGCTGCCACAGCCGAACTTGATTTTCTTCGTATACCCTGTTGATACAGCATCATCACATCGGTCATCCATTAGATTGCCGCCCAGAACTTTTTGTAGGTTTTCTTCTTCTTTTTCTTCGTACTCCCCTCGTACAAATTCTTCACAGCTTCCAGTTCACAACGCCGGGAGCTATCGCCAGTGTCAGCCACGCGGGCGAAGTGGGCGAGGCCAACAGCGTCAGTTAGATTGTCATTGGTTACAGGTTCAGCAAGGGAGAAAAGGTAATGGGCATTTACCTCACGCACCATCCGGTCTTTATCTGCTTGCCCATTATTGGTGACGAACTTTTTCAGAGAAGCCGGAGGCACAACTAAGGTTTCAATGTTTCGGATTGCAAGTTCTACTTTGAGAACCCCGCCAACTTCCCCAAGGTCAAACCACTTCCCTACAGAATTGTAAGAGTAGCCTTCAAATGCTACCAAGCTAATGTTGTAGACTTCAAGGATGGACACAACTTCTTCTCGGATAGCCAGTAGCCTCTTGGCACCACGGTATTTAGGGAAGCTCACCAAGTGGAGTATGTGCTCTCCTGTGGGAGGAAGGATACAAACACCTGTGAACCTGAGTGAGGGGTCAATTCCTCCTACGCAGACTTCCTTCTTGCTTTGGGCTCTGGTCTGTCCTACCATTATGTAAGAATAATAAACCTTTTCGACCGTTACCCCAAGGAAAAGGAAGCCCCATGGCAACGCAGATTACTATCACACAAACCAAAACAGTTGTGGACATTGACCCACCCAATGGTGACTACCGGTTTCGGTTACTGTCCGTTGTTGTAGTAGATTCTACTACGACAGGGTTCACTGAACCCCAGGTATTCTTGTTGGACTCAGCGACTGATTCATATCAACATGTGGTTACCCTTGGTGATTACCTCAATTTCCCCAATGCGAAACCAGCTGAACCGGTGCCCCCCGGAGAAGAATTTTACAGGGTATTCACCTTCACATTGGACTTTGAGAACCTGGCTGATGCTTCTGCAGAGGCCGACACTCAAATCACGCGTCTTCAAAATTTGATTACAGATTGGGAGACCTACTCCGCTGACAATTGGATTGGTTCTACTTCAACGCCCATCACGGGAGTATAATTCACATGGGAACCCAGGTACAAACGCGTGAAACACGTGGCGTCATATTCGTAAATGGTGTTCAGACTTTTCGCGTTGTAGTTCAGTGTGTAGACAAGGGACCAATGCCTGACACCCATCTTTTTTTGATGGAGTTAGTCGATGATGATGACCCCCAGCAAGATGTCTTCACACGAATTGTTCAGCTGGCTGATTTGGATGCACTCAATTTAGACCCTGATGAAGCTGGCTATAAGCCTGACCGCTCTGCTGCAATTGCCAGTGGCAAAAGCTATTGGCGTGCAGATGCTTTCACCAAAGACTACACTGATTTTGATGTTGCCAACGCTGCAGTCGCAGCAATATCAGACCGACTCAACACCCTCGTTACTGAGTTTGCAACGTATGATGCTGCTTTCAAAACGTCACCTGAGGAAGCTAAGTACTATCCCTCAACTGACTCCACAACCATCGAAGCCTTGAAGACAACTTACGCTGACGCGTACACTGCTTACGAAGATTCTGAAACTGCGCTAAGTTCAGCACAAACAGACCTCACAAATGCAGGCACAAATCTTTCAACGGCAACTACAGCGCTTGCAGATTGGACGGCCTTCCAAGCGTCAATGCAAACATCATTGACCTACTTGACGAATGCCCAAAGCTCTTTAAACAACCTGGCTGTTGTGTATGGAAAGGCATTCCTCTCTGAAACAGATAAGTTCATTGAGGATTACAAACATTACTTCCCGCGGTATCAAGAACGCGCCATTGAATTAACGATGGACAACATTGCAATCTATACTGACCTTACAAGCGCAGACATCGGAGGTCTTGTTACTGATGCCCCCAGTGGTGGTACGAGCGTAGGTACACTGATTGCTTTTGATAACGACGCTCGTACGTGGCTCATCACTCCTAACACACCATATGTTGATAATGAATTTGCTCTCGTCAATACTGTAAACATCACGACTCAACCAGGGATGTTCTGGGATATGGCTCAACCAGCTGTTGTCATTGTAGACACAGGTGAAGGTCCTAATCTACCTGCATTAGAAGGTAGCCGTGACCGCTTTGCTACTGCGAGACTCACAGGTGAGACCGACGCTTCTACTGCCGCATCGGGCGTCAATGAAATGACACTCACTAAGAACAACGTTTCAAGCCAGGTAAGCACCAAGACAGCTGAGGTAACTGCTGCACAGAAAGCAATGACTACAACCCAGGCGGCTTACAATACAGCGCAGGCAAACCTCCAGACCGCCTATGACAATCTGGAGGCTGCCTACGACGCAGTCAAAGCTGCATGTTCAAGCTGGTCTCCTGATGAACCATTTCCGCCTCTTCCTGTAACCTAATATGCTTTGCGGTTTTTGGGAATGTTCCACGCGCATAGCGACTTACAAATTCGAACACGCCCATGCAACGTCCTGAGCACCAACTCTTGTTAGTGTCAAAACGAATACTGTATCCACACCATTCAACTTCTCGAATAATAGGGTAGCTGTTTGAGAACCCCCAGCCACCTTGTAGCGTTTCATCATGCTGGCAGATTTCAACATAAGTGTGGAACAACTCATCTGGCATGGGGCCTGCGTCTTCCCACCCAGGGTAGACATATTTTTTACCACTAAAAAACGGAGTCGTGCAAAGCAAGACGGCTTCTTCAAAGTCTACCCGCAGGGTATCCCCGCTACCAACCCATAGGAAATCCACTGCATCCATGTCTTCAGACATGCGCTGCAGCATGAGTTCACGCCCATACAAGTTAGTAATTAGGCCACCATTCTGAGCAATCAGTTCAACCTTTCTCCTGTCAATATGAGGTAGGCAATCCCAGAATTGTTTGAAGGAATCATTGAACTGCTCTTCAGTATAAGGGCCACCTACTGAGAGTGACACATATGATGACCCTGCTTGGCATTCTTGTGGTATTCCATTGTAAGGCTTCGTAGAAAGACTACAGTACTGATGGTAGCAGCATTCCTTCTCACATATTTTTACAGCTTTGCGTGTAGCAGCAGACTTCACTGCAGTGTCATGCCGCTTTTCTCGGTTTGCTTCTACATGGTGAAACTCTAGCTCTTCAATGTTGAGAAGCATTGGAGAAAATGGATCGTCGTTAGCATCACGAGGAGAAACATATTCCCATCGTGTTCCTTTACTCACAGCTGTGCAGAAGGCTCCGATGTCTTCAGTTTCCATGGTGTCAATCACTGGTTCACTGTCTTCTTCTTCAGGGGGAAACACAGGTACCGGGAGTCCTTGTTCATTACACATGGAAGTAGCAGTGTACAAGAAACACCCCCTATTATTTTCTACACAGTCAACACAATTGGATGCTACCTTTTCTAGATTGAAACAGTGTTTGTACAGGTCAAAATATTCCCACACTGTTTTTTCCCACTTACCATTTTTCTTTTCAAGCAACCCAATACCCTGTCCCATGGCACCCTTAGAAACCCGACGCAAGAAAGACATTTGTTCTGTGACAACAATATGCTTGCGTAGTTGCTCAAACCAAATAGGTCCATTGGGGTTAACAAGCGTAGGAATAAAGGGTGCATCCATTACTTGCCGTAAATAATCCACATCGTTAACAGCGGGTGCATTATGTGGAGGGCCAAACACAATGCACAGACCATCTCTAGCTCGGTGAGCACGCCACTTACGACCATAAAAGCTGGTGTTAGTATCATATGCCCATAACGCAAAGGAGAAGCGTCCTTGGATTTTTACTTCTGGGATATCAAGCGTTAGTTGTACCAAAGTCCACCTCGTCTTTCGATTCTTCTATGTGGAGTTCTAAAGCAATATCAAATTTACGCTTCAGCTTTTCTGCTTTGAGTTTGTCAATTGACTTGAAGTAAGCAAGCTTCCCGCGTATGTGAGAAATCAGTGCTGCTGCACTTGTCTTTTTGGCTCTTCTAAATTGAGATACAAAACCATTGACAGTACAGTTGTGTATGATTGCCTTGGTACGCATGTACTCAATGCGTGGAACGTTAGGCTTTTCATTGACGACAACCCCGAGAACTTTCTGCCGATTCCAATAAGGCTCCAGCTTTGTCTTTTGTTCATTGATACGAAAACCTGCTGCAGACACCCGAGCCCGTACAATGTTCACTACTTCCAACACTCGTTCTCGTGTTTGCTTTTCAGGATGAGAAACGTCGATGTCATCTGAGTAGCGTGTGTAACGCCACTGAGGATCTAAGCGTTTCAAGTCCCGCATGATTGGTTGGTCAAACTTCCAATCTGCAACCAAATTTGCAACCATGCCTGAAGTTGGAGCTCCCTGAGGAAGGAAGTTCTTGTAAGTTACCAAGTCAGCCATGAGACTAGCTACCCGGTAACCATACCCAATGCTCAGAAAGTATCTTCGTATCATTGCTCGTTGAACAGATGGGAAAAAATCCTTGATGTCCATGGAAACAATGACTGAACTTTTTACATGCTGCTTGGCTGTGTCTAAGCAACTGCGACCTTGAATGTAAGCACCCACATGGTCACCCACAGGGATGTTGTTCAGGAAACGAACAAGGAATACACTTTGAATTTTCTTGAGGCGCTTGTCTGGATTCTGAATCCCTCTGCGACCGCCTCCGCGGCCACGCTTTTCAAGGGAGAATAACGTGTAGAGCTTATTCTTCTTGAGCACACAAAACCATAGAGTGCGGTTGTGAATGCCTAAGTGATACGCGAGTGACCTGTCACAGATTGCTAAGGGTAAATCATATTTAATCTGTTGTGGAAACTCAACCAGGTCAGACCGCGTTCCGTGGTAACTGCTCATCGGATACCTCCGGTTCTTCTCGGTCTTGAATCAATTCTTTGTAGGTGTGTAGGGCTTCAATGAAATCCCCACGCTTTGCTTGGTCAAGTGCTAGGTAACACCTGGCTTCACCGAAGGTACATTTCCCATCCAGAAAATCCAGGTTGTTTGGACAACACAGACAGACGGGTTGAATCTTTTCACCGTAATACAAAAAGTATGAGCTATTTGTTACTGACTCCCCCATTAACTTTTTCAGTATGTTGTGTCTAATAGCCTGGCTTGAAGTGAATTTTCCTCTTTCGGTATTGACTATCTTTCCGTGCTTATTCTTTTTGGCAACAGTAGATGTGGAGTTCATTGCTCGTGCACGGGGCTTGGCTACCAAGTAAGCAGGCCCAGTTCTACCTTTAGCACTGTCGCCACGTAGATGCAGTGTAGGGATGAGTGCAACATAATCTTTTGGGTTGTTTAACACGGTATCAATGGGTGAGTTACCTACACGGTTAGCACGTTCTGTCAGTTGGTGTTCATCTTTTCTATGTTGTGGGTATGCTCGATTTACTTCTTTGTCTCCCCGAGGGTTATCAACTGCGCGTCTTATAAGCCGAGTAAAAGGTTTAGTTAGGCTTACCACCAATGAACAGGGAAATATTTTCGGGAGGAGTGTCTCCTCCGAACGTCGAAAAAAGTAGACACAGTCCCAAGGAAAGGACATGCCAGCGACGTTGCGATGCACTCGAAGCACAATCGCTTGTTTTACACGCGTCATTGTTTCTCCTAGAGGTACGGTTTCGTTTTGATAGACAAACCCCATTCACCAGGAACAGTTCCTCGGGGTGTGATGATCCATGCAAACAAACACGGGACACGACTTTCCTTAGCCGGCGGTGGTGCATAACCATCGGTGAAATAGAAGACCGCATCTGCCTTTGGTTGAAGCGTTTGAACATGAAGAAGTGCTGGGTCGAAGGACGTACCACCACGGCCTTGTACCGAGTACTTGATTGCTGCATGCTCATCTCCGAGCTCGTACACACGCTCCACTGCAGCATCAGCCTCGATAACAGTGACGCGCATGTCTTTGTCAATCTTGCGCATACCTCGTAGTTCATTGAGGCCCATTTCCAATTCAGCACTACCCATTGAACCGGACGTATCAATGCAAAAAGCAATATGAAACGTACGATTCTTTTTCTTTCCAGGAAAAGCAGCCAGCCCAGGCACTGCAATGTGTCGACGATTCGGGCGACCAATTGACCGACGTCGTGTCGTGCTCCTGGCAGATGCAACTATGTTTCTGAAAATTCGAGTCCAGGGAACTTGGGGTTCTTTAAGCAGTTCACGGATTACTTCTCCCATACCAGCCGGCATTGTTCCACAGCCTTTGCTGTGCTCAGCAACAGCGTGTTTAATGATTGCCTTACCTTGATATCGAAGTTCATCTGCAAGGTTGCTCTTGCTTTCCGGGGGCTCATCTAAGTTTTCTGTGTTCCAATCTTCATGGTTTTTCAGCAAGTCAAACCCTATACCTGACGGTGTGTCCTTATCTTTAGACTTTGACTCACCCGAAGAACCGTTGGCATCATCTTCTTCACTCTCTTCTCCTTTTTCCTTGTCTTTACCTTTGCCCTTACCTTTGCCCTTACCTTTGCCCTTACCTTTGCCCTTACCTTCACCTTCACCTTCACCTTCACCTTCACCTTCACCTTCACCTTCACCTTCACCTTCACCTTCACCTTCACCTTCACCTTCATCTTCACCTTCACCTTCACCTTCACCTTCACCTTCACCTTCACCTTCACCTTCACCTTCACCTTCACCTTCACCTTCACCTTCACCTTCACCTTCACCTTCACCTTCACCTTCACCTTTTTTACTGCTGTCTCCTTTTTCCTTTTTGGAACTCTCCTGGTCTCGGGCGTCTTCAAACATGTCACTGTTGTTTTTACTCTGCCCGAAACCTATACTGCTTAGAATGTCGTTTATGGCTTGTTCGATTCTGTCATCTTTTTTTTGATTTTGAATATCCTCTGTAAGTTTTCGGATGTAGTATTCAATTGTCTGCTTTGGTGACATGCTCGTGAACTTACCAAAGCCTGGGAGCACCCATTCGTGTCTATGCTCACGCATGTACTCATTGTCTGAAGCGTCAATGAGGAGTGAATTTGCAGCCATATCACAAGCAAAGGGTGTCACTTTACGGAAGATACTCGCGGCCTTCATATCTCCACTTGCAGTTATGGTTGCCTCAGCTTCCAGTTGTCGAGGGATATGTTCGAGGATTACATGGTAAGCCTCGTGTCTAATGGTGGCAACCACGTCTTCGTAGTGTGCTTTTGCAACCCAAGCAGGGTTGTAGAGCAGGACGTAGTGCCTGTTGTGCACCCCTACAGCCATCATCGAAACTTCGTGGCTTTCTCGGCGCTCCAGGGCTGAGAGAATGCGTCCACAGAGGTCTTGCACCCGGCTGGACATGAGGTAACAGAATACATCGGTCATGGACGAGTCCACTTTTCTCTCCTTTTGCAAAATCTGCTTGTTCCTTTGGGCGTTATGCCATATTATTCTATAAGTTCGGTATCACCCCCGGTGGAGGTTCTAACGTGGAATACATTGTGACTGACCAATTCTCCGATTCCAGTTTTCTTCAATTAAATCGGCTCATTCACGAGTACCCCCAGGCAGTCGAGCACATCAAGACTGCTGAGATGAGCCCAGAAGAAAACGAGAAGCGGGCTGATTCTCAGTTCGCAGACAGCATCAATCGAAAATTCCCCATCGACACCCCAGGACATGCTGCGTTGTCTCGTCTCTATATGGAGAAGCAAGCCGGTGTAGAACAGAGTGTCATTGCAACCTGTGACAAAGCATTGGAATTGTTTGGGATTTCCTTAGACCTTTCAGCCGTTGAGAAGGTTGCCGCGGATGACTCAGAGGACTATCTGTTGCCAGACATTCGGCGCCTGCGCGTCAAAACTGCGTCTGATGTAACGAACGCTGCAGAAGCCATCCAGCGAAATTACAAGAGCATGGACATTGACAGTCGTGCCAAGGCAAGCCTCAACCTTGTCAAAAAGGCTGTTGCACATGAAGTCAAATTACCTACTCAGATTTTGAAGTTCGCAGGTACGACCATGTGTGACACTCGGGTCTTGCGGGACTGGGTGCTGGCTCGCAGTGAACGCACCACAGACCCTGCTCTTCACTACGGATACACGAAGTTAGCCGAAGAGGCTCATCAATTGCCGCGGTTTATTTCTGACCGTAGTGACCTTATCAAAGTTGCTGCTGCGATACATGAGTTGGATGAAGCAGCTGGCCTCGGCAAGTACTACGACCGGACTCTCTTAGACCCCCTCAGCACGGTTTTCAATACTGACAAGGTGGCCGATGAGATGATGGAGGTAGCCGGTCAGCAAGTACCCCTGGACCGGCTCCTGGCCATCGACGGTGACATCTACAAAGACCTCGTAGGTGATGACCTCGCGGCAGAATTCTTGGATGGTAATGGAGAAGTAGACCCAGAGCAGTTCAAAGTTATCTGGCCTACCATCCCATTTGATTTGCAAAAAGCGCTCTTGGCGCAGGGAGTCTGAGATGCTCAAGGTAGCGTATCAACTTGGTGTTCAAGCGGCTTTTGAAGAAGCTGGGTTGTCCGACATGAATAAGGAAGCTGCGGGCGGCAAAGCAGGTTTTCTAAGTCGAGCATGGACGGGCCTCAAAAATATGTCTCCTGCAAAGAAAGCTCTCTTAGGCGGTGGTGTAGGGCTTGCCGGCCTTGGTGCAGGGCTTGCTGCTTATCCACGTGAAGATGATCCTTCCGTGCTACAACGTGTGGGTGACACTGCAAAAGGTCTGCTAGGAAACCAGGAACTGATGACAGGCTTGACACAGAGTCTGTCAGGTATGGGTGGCGGTGGAGGGTTTGGTCTCACCCCGGGTGATGGAGGTATGGCTTCTTTCCCCCCATCTCCTGAAGGAATCCCTGAAGCAGACTATTACCCTGGTGCTCAACAATACGGAACGCAGTACCCGCCACAGTATAGCGAGGGGTCTTACTAATAATGTCCTCGCCGCGTGAAATCCTCACGAAAGAGGATGCCACTGCTACAGCGATTTTTGAAGCAGCCAAGCAATTGCTGGGGCCGTCTTTCCTTGCTTGGGAACCTGAATCTATTTGGCTTGAACTCGATGATAACAAAATTAATATGGACACTGTAAACCGAGACAAGCTAATGGCTGCAACTACACTCATTCAAACAGGTGGATTCTATTGGGATGCTGCGATGTTTGAAAACACAGCAATGGCATTCAATGATCTACCTGTTATGACTGACGCTATCCAAGAAGCATCACCTGCACAACTTTCCTGGGCCGTCTTTGAGGCTAAGCTTTTGTTGAATCGCCAACTGCAGGAAGCAGGCGAATTTGACCATGAGCCTGAACGCTATGCTGCTGTCAGTATGCATCGAACAGGCTATGTGCTTGCCCCGGAGTTACTTTCCTTCGCTCAAGATGAACTTGATAAGTTGAACCAAGGAAACATCGAACTGAAAGAACAAATTCGCAAACGATGGGAAGGGCTCGACAAGTCAAAACTGAAAGAATTAAAACTTGCCGAGACCCCCCTCGATGTTCAGATTGGTTACTTGAGTGCTGTGCACCTGTATGTTGAAAGGATGGCACGGCAACTCAAAAATGAATTGTCAACCCTCGCCTAGTTTCCTTTGGTTTCCTGTTCCTTTGCACGGTCACCCTCAGTTCGTTCGAATGACGATGTAATAGTCAAGAAGGATTCCTTGAACGCAGGACACTTTCCCAGGGCTCGTGTCATACGAACACGACGGTCTTCATCAGCAGCTTCTTTCATTGCTTGTGAAATCTTCCGGAAGAACGCACCAGAAATATCATGGGGAAGGTCGTTTGCAAAGTCGCTGATGTTTTCAACAATGTCTTCCGGTTCAAAGGTGCTAGACGCAATAGCCGTACTGACTGCGTCGGCTGCCCGAGTGAGAGCAGGGTGGTTATTTTGATTAACCAACTCAAGAATCTGGCTTCTCGACCGAGCATTGTACGCCGTGAGCACATCGTTTGGGTTGACCAGAACGAGGTTGTTTTGATGGAATGCCAGGAACTCACTGGAAAGACCATCACCAATATGCCCAGCCATCTTCACACGCATTACTGGGTAAAGTTCTTCCCAACGAGCGTGGTCTTCAACGACCATGGTCTCAACTATTTTGATGGTGTCGCTGATCTTTTCCCAGCTGGCAGGACAAGCATAAGTTTTCCCTGCATCCCTGGATTGGGTATCGAGCAAGGTAGCATGGTCTTGTCGATTGATGAAATCAATAACAGTCGGATGAATTTCTCCACGTCCTCGTGCCCAATCCAACCACACATTTTTGTCAGCACGAATCCCAACGAAACACATACGTCTCCGGAAAGCAGGATCCTTTTCAGCCTCGTTTACGAAGTAAGTACCTTCGCTGGGGTTCATAGCTGCCCCAATGAAAATGTGGTCAGGCAAGTCAATGCTACCCAGGCGGCGGGATTCCATTGCAGGGAATGCCGCATTGGTTACAGGCTTATCTCCACGATTCCATTCGTCGAAAACTACGATGGTCGGACGCTTGGAATAAATGATGTCGTGAATTCGTTTTTCAATGTAATACTGAAAGGTTCCACCTTTTTGGTCTGGCACGGGAACACCAACAATGTCTTCAGGTTCACTGTGGGCCAGGTAGTAATACAGGATACCCCAGTCGTTGTCAGCAGCGATTTGTCCATAGATTGCAGTCTTACCTATGCCGGCCTCTCCAACGAGACAGGGTACATGCTTACTTTTGAAAGCCATTTCAACAACTGATCGGGCGGTTCGCAGTGTAGCAGTGAGGATACCAAGATTCTTGGCAAAGTCTAAAGTGTCTCCTTGCGATTGTTCTTGTGGTGACATCCAAACACTCCTTATAATAGGTGGGTTATGGCGAAAATCAATTTAGGTAAACACACACGTTCACATATTGCACAAAGCTGGTTCTGGTTAGATGGTAAACCATACAACCTATACGACTACCCATTCTTAGCTGACGTCTACAACACTGACTCCCGCGAAATCTTAATGAAAACTGGGAGGCAGGTAAGTAAGAGCACAACTTGTTCTTGCCTCATGCTGACAGACAGTGTTGCAATTGACCACTTCCGAACTCTGTATGTTTCCCCAACGCGAGAGCAAACAAGCAAGTTCAGCAACACACGCTTGTCAAAAATGATACATTACAGCCCTCTTATTCGAGACAACTTTATTGACTCCTCCTTACCAAACAATGTGTTGCTACAGATATTGGCTAATGGTTCAGAACTGTCTCTTTCTTATGCTTGGGATGACCCTGACAGAATTCGAGGTATTACTGCTGACCGGGAATTGATAGATGAAGTCCAAGACATCGTTTACGATGCTGTCATCCCAGTTGTCAAAGAGTGTATGGCTAACTCTGACCATGCTTTGATGGCTTACTGTGGAACACCAAAGTCGATGGAGAACACCATCGAGTTTCTGTGGCAAAAAAGCACCCAAGCAGAATGGATTATGAAATGCGAAGGCTGCAACAAGTGGAACTACGTAGATGATGCACGGTCTATTGGGCGATATGGAATCATTTGTTTGAAATGTGGAAAGTACCTGAACCCAAGACTCGGTCAGTGGTACGACATGAATCCTGAAGCGGTGATTAAAGGGTTTCACATTTCTCAACCTATGCTTCCTAGAAACGTAGAAATACCTGTTCGTTGGGAACGCATTTTAGAGAAGTTGGCTAGTTACCCAGAAACTCAATTCAAGAATGAGGTACTCGGAGTATCAAACGACACAGGGACTCGCTTCATTTCTCAAGGAGAATTGCTAACGCTCTGTGAAGACTACTATGTTGAACTTCCCATCCCACCTACCACGCTTCAAGGAATACGCGCAATAGTTGGGGGTGTTGACTGGGCTGGCAACAGTGACCATGGTGCGAACTCTAGAACAGCATGTTGGGTTTGGGGTTTGACCGAAGATTACAAACTCAAAACTCTGTACTTCAGAATTTTCCCCAAGGCAAATTCTATCGAAGATGTTGAAGAGGTCGCACGCATATTTGATGCATGCCAGTGTCGCTATGTCATAGGTGATGCTGGTGAAGGTGCAGTTGCAAACTCTGTTTTACGTGACCGGCTTGGAGAACATCGTGTCGGGCAAGCACAGTATGGTGGTGGTTCTGGATTTGCACAGCTTATTCGTTGGAACAAGCAAGGAACTCGATACCTTGTGAACCGTACTGCGTCCATCGACACCTTTATGTTACAGCTCAAAAAACAAGGTATCATATTTCCAAATGCTCGCCAGACTGCTGTACCTATCCAGGATGTCATGAACCTCTACCAAGAGAGCACTCACTCCGGTCAGGGTGGTTCCATCCGTACTATTTGGAAACATGCTCCGAACTGCCCAGACGATGCACTCCACGCTATGATATTTGGGTGGCTTGCAATGAAGGTAGTCCAAGGTGATTTGCAGTTCTACGACAAAGAGGACTAAGACGAATTACGAATTTTTACTGCAGGAAAAGAAACAATCCAAGTCCGTGCTGCTCAAAATTCCAACAAAACACGAGTGCTCCGACGAAGTCGGACAGTGTTATGTTGGAAATTTGAGCGCTCGGCGCCGGATTGTTTCGGTAAAAATCGGGCTGTGTAACACAGCCCATCCGAACAACCGAAATAAAACTAATTCGTCTGGTCTACTTACACTTGCTAAGATTCCGAATCGGCACGCGGCATCGAGCTGTGACGGACGAGCTGCATGAGCTGCGTTCGTGGGCACGAGGTCGCCGGAGGACTCCTGTTTCCCCGGATGTCAACGGGGGAAACATCAGGTGCGGTTTCCGCACCCCTGACAGTGCATTGTCATGCCAAGTGTATTTACTCAGTAAAGCTAAGGTTGCAGTTCAGCTTGCTTTGCTCGATGTGACCGGTACTGTGTGAACCACGCAACCATGCCACTGGGCATCGCTGCATCCCCAAGCAGGCCGTATGTGTAGAGCTGTAAGCTCTCACCTGCTGAAACGAATTGGACAGGTTTGAACTCATAGCCCGTACCATCTGCTGAGGATGTAACAAACACAGGGTCGTTGACTTCTAACACAGCACCGGTACGTTGTACCTCTTCACCCCCGATGTAGATACCCGCTTGGGTAACATACATCTTGAAAACCGGGTGAGTTGTTTCCTTTTTCTTAGTTGCCATTTGCATCCTCTCTACTGAATGGTTTCGCTTCTCCATAGGACGGACCAACCTCTACATCATAGAGGAATGGCACTGGTAACCAATCATACTTTTCAGCCACACGGTCAACAACCCAATGGTCAAGGAAATCATGCAACATGTACAAGTTTGCTCGGGGCATTTGAAACACGACAGAATCGTGTACAGTGATGAGCATCTCTGCATCGATGTCACCAAAGTTATCGTCCATCTCACACATCTGTGACAGGACAAGGTCAGCACTGGTGCTTTGAATTTTGAAGTTCACAGCTTCACGAATGGCTTCTGCCATGTGCGTGTAGTCGACATGCGCTAAGCGAAATCTACGTCTTCGACCAAAGAGTGTGCTAACTACTTGGAAGGTACGGACTTCGTGTTCTACACCACTGATGTAATTTCGGATACCAGGGAATTCATTAAACAAGAAATTCTGAAGTTGCTCTGCTTCCTCCTTAGTTGAATTGATTTGCTGAGCAATCTTGAAAGGTCCGCCACCATAATAGGTAGCAAAGACAACGCTCTTACACCGACCACGTTTTTCTTTTATCTCAGGGTCTGTGTTCTTCAATGAGTTCACGAGGTCATAGTCTAGCTTGTAAACTTTTGAAGTAACCAATGAATGGATATCAATGCCTCTGCGAAAAGCCTCTATCATCAGTTCGTCTTTTGAATAGGCCGTGGCAACCCGGAGCTCGGCACCCTTGATGTCACAGTTCACAATGACGTGGTCTTCTTTTGAAGGGACAAATAGTTTCTTAATATTGTACCCTGGATGAATGACAACGTTTTCACCATCATCACCTTTTTTGATTTTTCTGGCAGTGATGAGGGGAACGTTCTGGAGATTGGGACCTGCAGATGAAAGTCTGCCAGTGGAGGTTCCCGGCAAATGAAACACACAATGAATCTTGTTATCTGCTCGGGCCATCTTTGCATACGGACGCAGATACGTGCCAAGTGTCTTGTTGGTTTCACGGTACTCTACAAGCTTCTGTGCAAAGATGTGCCGCGGGTCATCCTCGGGGTACATCGTTTCATACTTATCGAGGATATCCTTACCGGTGCCACCAGCCTCTTCACCTGGAATGGCTGCAAAGTTCAATCGTGACATGTACTCTGCAAGTTGTTGTGGGGCATTCAAATTCAACGTGGGGTCAAACTTCCGTGCAAATAACTCACGGACTGCATTCATGCGTACACTAACTTCAGCAATAAGGTCATCGCGGTAGACTGTGTTTTGCTGGAACCCACGAAATTCCATGTTGCTCAGTGTGTTTGAAGCTGGCAGGTATAGATAACGCATGACGCGCTTACAGTCTTCCCAATCTCCTGACCGTTGTAATCTTTGTACCTGAGCACGAAGAATGATTCGTGTAACATCAGCATCAGCTGCAGCGTATTGTAAGATGGTAGCCAAGTCGATGTCGCTAAAACCCCCACCACGTGGAGTATTCTCCTTCTCTGTTGTGTCAGCCTTTTTCCTTTTTGGACGGGGAATTTCAAGTTGGCTTCGATAGCTATCGATAGACTTTTTGAGGAAGTCAAAGTTTCCCTGTTCAAGGCTTGTTCGATTTTTCTTTTGAATCTTTTTCAGTGCATTACGTTCTTCAATGGCTGCTATAAGAATTGGCCAAAGAGGTTTGATGCGATCTTCTGGACAACCATTACTCTCATGGTACTTCAGTACTTCCTCGTCGGAAAGCACGAGCACTTCTGCTCGGCCTACGACGTCGTCCTCATCCTCATCATCATCATCGAGCTCTTCGTTGCTGCGCAACGCTGCATGGAGCTTGTCATCATAGCCTTCGTAGTCTGGGCAGTAGATAGAAGTCAACTGCTTCAAGCCGTAATGACCCTTTTTGTCTTCGTCAATGTAATGCTCACCCAACATGGTATCCCACGTCACACGGTGAACGCGGTAACCATAAACTGTCTCCAGAAATTTCTTATCAAATTTCCAGTTCTGGAAACACTTAGGTTTCGGGCATTCTAATAATCGCTTTACATGTACCCATGCTTCCTTCGGGTCGTATGGAACTTCTGGGTGGTCTAATAAGATGGTCGCAGCCTTACGATTATCCCAGCCCACAGAGAGCATGAGCACTTTTGGATCTGGGTGAGAAAAGGGTTTGACCGTGTTGGTCTCAGTGTCCAAACTAATTGCCCACTGTTCAGGACCAGTTCCATTTTCAGGATCGTAGTACTCGATGACATGGTCGACCAGGTCTGAAACTTCCTGAATCGTTTTTGGATAGATGTAGTCCTTTGTAAGCTCTTCCAAAGGTATTCGGTAATCCCGTTCTCCATAGCCTAAAGACACAGCCTTGAGTAGCCCTGCCAGTACAACATTGGCAGTACCAATTTTTGTTTCAAGGTGCTTCATAGACAACAGGGGGATTGCTGTGTACTGCTGCGTTCCACTCGGGTCTGGGATATTCACCGTGAATTCCCGGCCAACAACATCTACAATTTTTCTGAAATTGATTCCAATTGCTTTCGCTGCAACTGGCCCGAGTGGAACAAGTATGGGATTCTTTCCATTGAAACCCTGCACCTTGCGAATCTGTCGCATGACTATAGGTCGACAATGGGTTATGTGTTCTGCAGTTGGTTCGTACGCACCCACCATGGTTGCATAGGTGAAGTGTACTTTCATTCCGGCGTACTTGTTATCACCATAGCGTCGGATGATGTCTAAGAGTTGTTTGAATAAGCGCCCGTGCCTACCATAGAAAGCTTGTTGTTGTCCAATTGAAAAACCTGAAGGGGCACCACCCACAACAATGATGTGTGCTGGACTGTCGCCATGTCCAGTGTTAAGACAGGGTTCATACTGCGCTGGGCACCCTACACATTCAAGTCCTTTCATACGTCGAAGTTTCCTTTATTTGTTTTGGGGAGTGTTGCTTGTGGTATATCACCCAACATACGTTCTCGGCGTTGACTGTCTCGTAAAGCAGGCTCACTGTCTTCTTTGATTACAAGTGTTCCTTCAAGGTTGAAAACACTTATTTCATTCAAACCGATTGTAGCATTGACCCTCGGCCATATTTCCTTTTGAAGAAAGCTACCACGAGCAAGTTGTTCTTTTGGTATTACGCGAGGGTCAGTATCGGCTATTACCTTCAGGTGTCCGTGATGTTGTACGTTACGAAATTTCGTTGAGTTGCGAAGAACACCTGTAACAGCTTTTTTCCAAAATACAATGAGCCACATTTTTTCTGGTAAGAAGTAAACACCAAGGTCAATCTTATCCAAGATGTAATGCTTGTGTGGGTCGGACAGCAGTTTTGCTAACCCAACAACTGTCTCATCTACCTCTTGCGTAAGTTGATGCAAGGCAATAGATGCATGAAGTACTTCACTCCAAATTTCAGCAGACTCTTTGGCAGCGCCACCTTGTTCAACAAGTTCTTGCATCTTCAGCTCACTAAACTTTTGAACAAATTTGACGTGGTCTTCTCCTACGAGTTTCAGTATCGTTGCTGCCGGTAAAAAGTTGTCAGTCATCCGACTGTACATACCTGCTGGTAGATTAGCCCCACCAGCGAAGTCATTTTTTACTTCTTCAAAAGCTTTCAACAGCTCGGGGATTCGTGAAAACCAACACAGGGTAAGCTGTCGTCGGAGCTTTTGCATGTCCTTGATGGAAAAAGCTTTCTGAATGGGGACGATGGGATTTGTGAACCCATCAATTCGTTGGGTGCGAATGTGAACAAAACGATTCAAGTCTCGTGCTTCTTGCATGGTGTAAATACCACTGACAGTAAGAGGAAACTGAAGCTTGAACCGCAAGAACCCACCTGATGTATCCCCTCGTACACTATCTGCGCCACCTGAAGACATGTTTCTGATGATGTCTAGGATTTCACGGACAGCTGCTGACTTACGACTGGGGCGCCCAACACCGAAATCATTATCTTCAAACTCATCAATGAACAACCGAAGCTTGTGACCAGACATGAGGTTTCTCATACCAGCAGCAGAGAAGTCTGATAGCGTTTCAGTTGCTTCGCACAGACGGTAACCTGGAAATTCATGACCACCAATAATTTGTAACAAGGTGGTCTTCCCGCTGTGTGTGACTCCAGTCACGTCAGCCATAACTACAGTCTTGAATAAATCTGCGACGGTTGTGTACATCGTATCAGCTGCCAAGAACATGGACTCCAATTCATGGTTGTAAAACTTCCAGCCGATATCAAGAATCTTCTTTACCTTTTGGTACACTTCTACCGGGTCACACTGGCTACTTGCTTCTTCCAGGTCTTTGACTGTTTTGATGTTCACTGACCACGGCGCATTGTTGAGATTGAAAATGTAGTTTTCGAACCGGGGACAGTCGATATTTTCATACGTGACTTCTTCTCCATCTTGACTAAAGACACCTCGAAAAAAGTGTGTTCCGTTTACTACGTAAATGACGCGTTCATTTTCATCGGGGTTGTCAATGTAATGAACACCCTGTCCTAGCTGGACTAGACGTTCTGCTGGCTCAGTATTCTTTGAGGCAACGGTGAAAGCGTGTGAATAATAGTGGGTAAGCATCTTAGAAATATCCATGTCTGAACGCTCCACAAGTTGTCCCTTAGGTCCAAGCTTGTATTGAATGAAGTCGGGAATCCCAAAGTGTTTTTTGGTGTAATCTTCTAGCAACCCAATGTCACACTGTAAGGCTGCACGAATTTTCTTCTCGGCATCCATGGGAAATTTTCGAACGACTCTTTTGCGGCGACTCCAAGCAATGACAAGCATGCTCGTACCACCAGAGATGTCATCCGATAGAAAATAGTACTCTTCCTGTAGACGTTTTGCGACGCGGTACTTGAATCCTTCCGGTGTGTCATCAGGAGCAATGTGTTGAACAATAACTTCTCTAGACATACCAAATTCTTCAGTAACGTAAGCAATGAAGGCTTCTCGCTCTGAGTCTTTCGATAGTGCCTTACCGAATTCAATTACCAGCTTGTTGCGCTCTTCAAGATCTCCAGGTGGAATAAGTGCCATCCTCTTAGTGACTTGAGCATTGGCCCATTCATGGTTGAATTGATAAGAGCTTTCATCGGTAAGACGGTCATAGAAGTCATCAAAACCATAGACACGAATTGCTTGGTCCACGTCCTTTATTTGTTGGTCCAGGTCATCATCCCAGGTAAAGACGCGATTGACATCTTTGTTTTCTGACAAGATGGTACGTGCCCACTCAATGCCTGGACGGTCATTGTCAGGGATGAGGTACTTCTTGACGAAGCCAAAAGTGGAGAGCTCATCAACGTGTGATTCCATCATGGTACCACCAGTTCCAACTGCACAAACATCACTGCGTCCGTTGGCTAACTGGTGGGCAATAATAGAAAGGGCGTCAAACTCTCCCTCGATGATATGTAACGCGTGGTTGTCCAACGCGTTCATTAACTCAGGGTACATATTCAAACCGAAGAAGCCAACTTGCTGCTCGTATGGGTCGTCCAACGCATACACTTTTGGTGTGCGAGGTTTCCGAATACGAATACGCCCAATCTCCGTCGGGCTCTTGTAGTAAAAGAATGCTAGGAAGCCTTCGTACTTCATGGGATTCCCAGGGGTAGTAAAACAATCTCTCAGATAGGTATGTGCTGCTTCTCGATACTCCTTTCCATTGGGCAATTCGTCGAGCCTATCATACAAGCGCTCATGCGTTGGAATGACCCCAATAGGTAACTGATGTATTACGTCTTCTGGGAGTCCACGTTCACGGAACCAACCAATGAGTTTCGTGGCTTCCAAGTATGCAAACTTTGGGTCTTCCGGGTCAACCAAAGCGTCACACAACTCGCGATTCATCACCGTACGCAGGACTCGTTTCAGGTCATCATTCTCCTCAATTTTCTGAACATTGTTTGCGTACGCAGAAGGTAGAACAACACCAAAACGACTTTTGAGTTGGCGGATTGCCTGGGCGTACCCGATGCCCATGATGTCGGCTGCTAGTCTAACTGGATTCCAAACGTGCTTTGTTGGACAACTACCACCAAAGCAATGAGCAAAACCACTTACGGGGTCAACATGGAAGGATGGAGTTTTTTCTGCGTGATAGATACATCGCCCAGATATTTTCCCGCCACGTTGTACCCAGTTATGACCGGGTTTGTATTCATTGAGTAATTGAAACCAGTCGCCTGCCGAAATTTTGGACCAGAGTTTCTTCAACTGTTCAGGGGAAACATTTTCCACTTTTGCGTTCGCTGCCACAGACAACCCCTCTTATTTCTATGTACAGTTTTGTAAAGGACACAGCGCTGTGTATTCACAGAAATCACAGTACCACCCTTTTTGCGGGGTGTTCAGTGCAACAGCGCTTGCGGAGCGATTGATGTAATCAACGTACCAAGGAATGAGCTTTTCTTTGATTTGGTCTGCTGTAACCATTGGACCCCAGATGATTTCTTCACTCTGAAGAAAATGCAAGGCAGACTGAGCACCTTTGATTTCAGGAAACAAACTGAGAGCTGCAACTGCATAGAGATTCAACTGGTGCTCATAATGAGCATTTACATCCGATACATCTTTTGGAACAACGCCTGACTTGTGGTCAATAATAATGGCATAGCCAGAAGCCAACATGACCAAATCCCAAACACCACGAAAGAAGACATCACGTATTGGCCGGCCTTTGAAATCAACACCAGCTCCCGGAATGTCTTTTCCCCAAAAGTCTGTTGGGCCTAAGTCAGGTCGTAACCCAAAACGACGCTCCACAAACATCGAGGTGACACCCTTCTTTTCACGGTACACCTGAATACGCCGATAGAAGTTTGCAATCGAATGTGTGAAGGCCGCAAGTTCTTCTATTTCAGGTGTTGTTAATTGCTGGTCTATGCTTGCGCGGAATAAGAGATTTCTCATTTGTTTGAATGGTGTGTCTGACCTATCTTTCAAAATTCCTTCTAGAATACTGTGTGCTGCTTTTCCAATTCTACTTGCAGCACTTTGTGGTGGGGTTACACCTTTGACTCTATTTACGTACCGTAGGTTGAATGCAAAGCTACAATTTTTAGCAGCTTCTGCCTTACTCATTGACCAAGGTGCGTGTAGTACTGCTTCAGGGGAAAAATGAATTGCCATATGCACCTCCGGCTGAGGGGAAAAAAGTGCCCGGAGTGTGAACCCCGGGCACCCATTGACCTATGTTCTACATGTCAGAGAAATCTGGTTGGCCGCCTCCCTTCTTGTCGTTACCATCAACCACACCACCGAAGTCGGTCGGGAGGTTGTCGGCTACTTGTTGTCCAACCGATGAGCGGTCTTCAATACGCGAGAGCACTTGTTTGCGTACTTCCGATACCACTGAGTAGACATGCTCAATCAAAGGAAAGAACTGTTGATTGGTGTCTTCTCCCGTGGGTGTCACGGTTAAGACATAGTACACACCAGTTTCGTTTTGCCGAGTTTTCTTCTCCGTGTCCAGGGCATAAATTCGAGCCCAGGGAACGGGAGAAGAACTTGCTTGCCGGTATAATTTACTGCCGGCTTTGTACGACGTTTTCGAAAACTGCAGCCGCAGAATCTTGGTGCAGTTTTTATCAAACGCATACACCTCCATGGATTTGTTGCAGGTTGTTTTGTTCCCGTCTCGAAATGGGAGGTCACGACAATCCTTACAAATGTCACCATAGATAGAACGTTTGCCATCTTCAGACCGGCAGGTAGGATTGTTGTTTCCCGGTTCAAAACGCACGTGGGAATAGTGCATGTACACCGGAATGATTTCAAGTGGACGCGGCAGGAGGTCTCCTGTGTCCGTGTACAAATCTCCCTGTTTGGATGCACCAGGCATATCTCCACTGGTCGGTTGATGCACTTTCACAACGGGCGGTGACCAGCGAGCGCCACCCATTTCTTCGAACCCAGGTTTGTTGGGGTTCATCGAAGCGAGTAACGCAGTGACCTTCTCTGCAACTTCTGGGGGTAAACCGGAAACAATCTTCGTCAGGGCAGTCTCTTCTACTTTCATGACTACAGCTTCTTCGTTTTCTTCGTTGGCTTGGGCTTCTTTGGCTTCTTGGGCTTCTTTGACATCTGTGTCCTTGGACTTTGCCACGATTTTCTCCTTTGAAGGGTTGAAGAGTTGAATCGTAAGTCGGCTGCCCTGTTTTCGTCAAGCTGTTTTTGTAAAAAGGTTAGCTGCTTTTTTGGGTAAATCGAGTAATTCGATTTCTAACTTTGCGCGGAAACACAAAACCCTTGCAAGCCCCAAGGGATAGTGTAACCATACATTGCACTACACTACTTATAGGAGTGGAAGGCGTGGATAACACCTCACGGTCTCGGCGTCAATACACAGATAAACACTCTGTGGATGAAAACGTTGCGCGCTACTATCGTGATGTTAGTCAGATGGAAGTACTTGATGCTGAAACAGAACGGAAATTGTTTTACCAATATCAACAGCAAAACAACTTGGCTGCCCGTGACCGAATCATCGGTAATTGTTTACGCTTCGTAGTCAAACTCGCACGCCGCTACACCCGTAATGTAGATATTTTGAAAGACCTTATCTCTGCAGGAAACGAAGGACTCCTCTTTGCCTTAGACCGTTATGACCCTGATAGGAATACCCGCTTCCTTTCATACGCAACCTACTATGCGTTGTTGTACATTCGCAACGAGGTACATAATACAGGCCTTGTTGCAATGCCTCTGTGGAGAACGAAAACAATTCGTAAAGTGAAGCAGGCTCGTCATCGAAATCTACCACCACCAAACGAAGATGAAATAACTAAAATATGCATAGACGTAGACATCACTCCTTCGCAACTTGACAAACTTCGCATTGAAAAATTCCGCTACGCACCAGTAGACCGTGCTTGTTCAAGTCCTGGGAGAGATGAGAGTCGTGCCATCAATCGCCAAGCAATAGATGCACTTCACAAACTGCTCCTCGGTTTGGGTACCAAGGAACAGTTTGTGTTGCGCTCGTACTACGGGTTAGTGACTGACCCAATGTCGCTTAAGCAAATAGCGACCGTTCTAGGTGTGTCGTCTGAACGAGTTCGTCAAATAAAAGTTGATGCCCTACAACGGTTACGCCGTTGTCTGGACAAAGAACTCAATATTGAACGAATTGGTGATTTGATGATTGAAGTTTACTGAGTAAATCAGTACAGAGTTTTAGCCATCCCAGATGCCCAGCCTAAACCCCGCATCATCCCTTTGTAGTATTGCTCTCCAGCCTTGTCACCTTTTTCCACTGCATCCTTTTTCTTGTCGTCTAGCTTGCCCAGTTCCACCTTGATCTCCGATACAGTTCTGACCTTGGCTGAGTTGGTCTTCTCAGGACGACCGCGTTTTGCCTTGGGTGCTTTTCCTTCTTTCCCATCCTTTACATCTTGTGCAGCAGTTACTGCTGCAACCTTCTCTTTGAACTCAGAAACAGGCATCTTCACTGCCTGTTTCAAAAGCTTCACTTGCTCTGTGTCGTCCAATGTTGTCATTGCCCGCGCGTGTGCAAAGCTGATGTCTTGATTGGCAAGCGCTTCCTGAATAGGCTCAGGCATTTTGAGCAGGGCCAGTCTTTGTGACACATAAGCATTGCTGACACCCTTCTTTTTAGCAATCTCGCCGGCCGTCAAACCAAATTCATCAATGCCTCGCTTAAACGCGGCGGCTTCTTCAGTTGGTGACAGGTCTTCACGCTGAGCATTCTCAACTAAAGCACTCACGTACCTGTCTTTGGCACTGGTCTTCTTTGGCTTGAACACCACCGGAATGGTTGTCCACTCCAAAATCGTTTTGCAGGCCATCAGGCGCCTGTGTCCAAAAACTAACTCATGGGTCTCACCTTCGGGGCCTGCTTGCTTATCAGGGAAAGGCCATACCCCGATGGGTTGTTCCAATCCATTCTCAGCAATGCTGTCGGCCAAACCTTTGATGTTTTTTTCCCAGCCATCCTCTCTGATGTTTTCTGGGATGTGGATTTTGTTGATCATCAACTTAGGTTGTACGGTGGTCACGGCTTTTTTTGCGGTCATTGGTCTTGGTCCTTTTAATGGTTGGTTTTCTGTAACGACGTTTAGTTCGCACAGGTGAGCGTGGTCCTTTCTTCTCACCTGCGATGCCGCCTCTTGAAACAGTGTGGTCTACTATGTCTTCTATTTCTGTCCTGTTGAGGTGGTACAAAGTCAATTGTGCCACCGAAGCCCCTTGTAGGATTTCTCCCACTGCATGGAAAAATTCCCTACCAAAGTCATCTGAATGTTTTCCACAGTTCATGTAAGCAACATAGAGATTTGAAATGTTGTCATATCTTTTGATTATCTCTAGCTGCACCTTCTCTACACGAGTAATCCCCATTAGAGTTCCTACCCTTCAAATGGTTCAGTGCCACATAGGGGGCACTTTCTCGTGCCGCCATGTACCTCTACTTCTTTCCCACACCTCGGACACATTTCTACTGTGTCTCCTCCTGTTTTGGATAGCTGTTCATCTTCAGCTACACCATACTTCTCCATAACGGTTTCATCGTTTTTTTGCATAACCAAGATCTCCTTTCGTGCTTGTTTGCACAGTTTGGCTACCTTGGATAATTTCACACGCAGGCGTGTGAGTGCAACCTTACTCCCACGTTCCTTCTCTTTTATTTTGAAAGCTGCTCGAAGCTCATCACTCTTCATGGTTTGAACAAGTGCATAAATTTCTTCGAGAGCAATGCAAGGGAGCCTCGGAACTCCATCCATTCGAGTCATCGTTTCTTCCCTCTGCACATATCCCAGTACCCACAAAATTTTGGAGTACAATGCCACCCATCATTGCCTGGGGGGAAAGCGCCGCTGGAGATACACTGTGCAACTTCTGAAATAACGAACTCTGCCCAACGCCAAGAATCAATTGTCCGCCGTGACGCAACAGCATTGATTTTAGGTGTTTTCGTTTTAACGAAGCATTGAAATCGCACATGTGTCAAACCTGTTACACGAGAATAAACGGATAGCTGTAAGTCCCCATCTACGTCTGCCTGAGTTTTTGACTTGTTTGCAGTTTTGTGGTCGATTACCTCTTCTTCGCCACTACCATCAGGGCTTTTGTTATCGAAAAACTTGGTATTATTCTTAGCTACCAAGTCAATGAAGCCCAGCAATGGGACGTTCTTTTCTCCCACAGTAACCCAGAATCGCCGCTCAACAAAAGCACCCACATCGTCTACACGTGTGACTAGATTGGGCATATGCTTTTGATTGTACTCTTTCAAAAACGTATGGTCACGACGAACGACCAAGTTTTCGTCTGCCTCCTTTTCACCTTGCCAGTCAATGTCTCCTTTGCTTCGTTTCCAGTAATCGTTGTAGGCATCTAGCATCATATCTAACGGTGCAGTGCCACTCTTTACTGAAGCCTCGTGTCCAACTGCTAATCCCTTGTGAACAGCATTTCCTTCAACAAGACTGACGCTCGGGGCACGAATCAAATCTTTGATGTACCGAAAGTAATATTGACGAGGGCAACGTCGGTATGTATTTACCTGTGACACACTCAAATAGCCGCGGGGAAGAGCAAGAGCACACTCTTCAATGGACACCTCTTCAATGAGATGCTGGTACTCAGCATCCACATCAACGTCTTCACCCCCCTCTAAAAATACAACTTTCTTTTCAAGGTCTTTCACTGGTCTCCCCTTTCATCTTCTTGTGACGCTGAACTTTCTTACCTTTGTTTTCTTCAGCGACGGCCTTGTTAAGCGCCGTTGCAATTCCAAGAGGAAGTAAGCCAGACCCTTCTGGGATATCCATGCTTGTGTCGATGTCCTCGTCATCTTCGTCCTCAGAATCAAAAGTTTCTTGAGGAAGAAAAGATTCTTCAGGCTCAGGTAAAACAGCATCTGGGTCTGGTTCAGCACGCACACGAACACCGATATTCGGTTTTACAGACCAACGAAAACCTCCCGACGGTGGTCGACGTGTTTTACTTGTAGCTCGTTCTGCTGGGGATTCATCAATTTCAACCAGCCGAAAGCCGCTGTCCTCCAATTCCTTCTTCAATTTCTGCTCGATGTCTTCCTTTGTCCAACTGATCTCCAGTTCCATCAGTAACCTCCAAGTGTTCTCCAGCGGCGAGCGCATCTGCCAGGGGACCATCCCCTTCATCACGACGATGCCAAACAAGCTTGGCACGTAGCTGACGTAATTGCGCGAGTGCTTGTGCATGTAATTTTCGTAAACGAGGTGAAACGCGATACTCCCCCTTCATCTGTCTTACAATCAACTGACTGTCAGTGTACACCGTTACACTATTGAAAGCATAACAGTGTAGTGCTTTACACCCTGCAATGAGAGCTGAATACTCAGCAACATTGCTGGTGCCTTTACCAAAGGGTCTGCTTCCAGTTTCCAGGATGACACCGGAGTCTGCGTCACGAATTACAAACCCCCCACGCATGTGATAAAATTTTGCACTTCCATCTGTTGTTAAAATGAGATGCTGCGACATAAATCCTCCAACATTCTTTTACCACGAGATCACAGTTTTTGTGGGCGCGTAATAATTCGCCCCACGCGGTCATGATAGATACAGCCTGGTGAAAAGGGTATGGTACCCTCATCTAAACAAACAACGTTCTTAGGGCACACCACACAATTGATTCGGTCAGTCAGCGTGTTTGCAATGTTCAGTTTGTTTTGAAGTGCTTTTGCAACGTAAGACAAAACAGTACCATTTGAAATAAGGCGGTAAGCCATAACCTTTTCTGTTTGTCCAATGCGGTAGTTGCGGTCGAGTGACTGGAGGTATTCATCAAGCTTATACGTTAGCCCATAGTAAATGGTGTAAGCAGCCGACGTTAGGGTTAGAGCTACTCCAGTAGAAATGTTTGCCAAGTACACTCGAATTTTAGGTGTCGCATTGAATTTTGTTGCAATGTCTTGAGCCTTGTTACTGTTTGTCCCATCAACCCGTACGTAACGGATGTCTTTCTTTTCCAGTAACTGAGCAACGATGTCGAGCTCAGCAACGAAGTACCCCCAAATGATAACCTTGTTTCTGTCTTCAGCTAAAATGGAATCAAGGAGGTCTTCTAAAGCATCCAGTTTTGGGTTGCTCTTTAGTATTTCTACCCGCTGCACAGGTGGGGTTTGTTGAACTTTGCAACGACTTGTGTAAGGTTTTACTTCGTTAGCTACACATACACGCAAGTCTGTACAACCTGAACAAATGTCAGGGAGAGGCTTGATGAAAAAGCCACTCAGTATCTGTAATAATTTTTGAATTACAGCAGCTGCGTGTGCCGCTTCATACAGTGTTCCGTCTTGCAACATCGTGCAAGCCCCTTCAACCAATTCATTGTACACCTTCTTTTGTTCAGGGCTTACATCAAACGGCACATCGATTATCTGCCTCGGAGGTAAGTCAAGGCACTCGTCTTTCATTTTTCTGATAGAAATCTTCCCTACCTTGTCATTGAGCATCTCCAAATTCTTGTACCCTACAATGATACGAGGTTGAGCCTTGTGCTGCATTGTGTAGAACTTACGGAAAGTCCAGAAATCTCGTGCAGGGATGAACTTGCCTAAGAAACACAGTTGCCCCCAAAGATGAAGCGGGTTTCCCAAGCTTGGGGTTCCGCTCATCAAAACACGCCGACTTGCTCGGGCAGACAACGCAATAGCAGCTTTGGTGCGAGCACTCTTACTTGTTCGTAAGTTGTGGCTCTCGTCAGCCACAATGATATTGTATTCAAAGGTATTGATGATTTCGTCATAGTAACGCTTCGCAGTGTCATAGCCCACTACCAGAATATCTGCTTCAGGAGAATCCATGATGGCTTGACGTTTCTTCTTTGGGGAACCTATGACACGCTCTACTCGTAAGACACCCCCAGAGTGGAGGTGTGCCTCGTTGAACCACGTAGTAATGCCCACTACAGGCGTGAGGATGAGAGCCTTCTGTTGTTCATGGCGAATCAAATCGATTACTATTTTCGTTTTACCCAGACCCATGTCATAAAAAATCCCACAACGAATCATGAGTATCGCGAACTTCAAAGCTTCTATTTGATGCTCATAAGGTTTTGTTATGAACTCAAAGCCTTCATGAAACTCTGATGGTATTGGTTGCTGCGTTATCAAGGCTTCAGTGTTTTCACAGATTTCCAAGTGTGACTGAGCTTCTGGGCTGAGTTGGATTTCTGGGAGAACAAGTTTCAAATCTCGCACGACGTCTTTGGCATACGGGTAAAATCCTGGGAATAGCCACACACCCTGTGCTGAGAGAAATACTCCTCCCAAGACTCGGGTCAACTCACGGTTGTTCTGTGCAAGCATAGGTACAACAAAGACTGGAGTTCCGTGCAAGTGAGAAAAACCGCACACAACAGGGGAAGGTGTTTCTGTCTCAACCATGGTTTGCGTCTCCAGGGTTTACGTAGTAAATAGAGCCACATCAGATAGTTCTTGATTGACAGCAGTAGGCAGCCTATTATTTTTAGCAGTCTCAGACAAGGAGCTTCCATGTCAGCGTTTGACCAAAGTGTGGAGATGATTGGGCGTAGCATTCAACATCCAAATCCTCTCTTTGACTTCCTAACTGTTTTCGTACCTCGCAAACTCAAAACACTATTCAAGTATTGCGAGTACCTGTACTACAACAGCCCTCAAGTATTTGCAGCGTTAAACAAGTTCGCAATCTACCCAGTTACAGACCTCAATTACCACACTGAGAACCCAACTCTGAAGGGAAAATACCGTAAGCTTCTCGAAGAGACTTTGAAAATCAAAAACATTCTCATCAAGACTGGTATCGACAGACACGTATACGGCAACTCATTTGTATCGTTGTACTTCCCCTTTCGTCGTTTTCTCAAATGTCCCAAGTGTGGGAATCTTGAAAACATTAGGTTTATCAAAAGCTTCAAGTTCCGCATTCGAAAAAAGCATGCTGTTTTTCAAATGACTTGCTCCAATTGCAAAGCTCATGTCCAGGCTGAAGTCGTTGATAAGAAGTTGCGTTACGCTGCAGGTATCAATGTCATCCGGTGGGATCCGAAACAGATTGAGATTGAAAAAAACCCCATCACTGGAGATGCTGACTATTACTATCAAGTGCCTGATGGCATTCAACAGAAGATTCGTAAAGGTGATAGGCATCTGTTGGAAACAATGCCCCTGCCATTCATTGAATGTATTGCAGCACAGCGCATTTTCAAGTTCGGAAAAAAACGCATCTATCACATGAAGTCCGATGCGCCAGCTGGCATTGATAATCGCTGGGGATTTCCAGGTTTGACTTCGACACTTAAACAATTCTTTTATGTCGCGGTTCTGCGAAAGGCCAACGAAGCCATTGCACTTGAACACGTTGTGCCATTCCGCGTTTTACACCCACAACAAAGTACTGCTTCGGCTGACCCAACGATAGCTATTTCACTATCAAACTGGGCCAATGAAACGAAGTTGAACTTGAAGGCCTGGAGAAAAGACCCTCTGCATCTCATGTTCTCCCCGATTCCCTTGGGTGTTACACAACTGGGTGGACAGGGTAGAGCATTGATGGTGACAGGAGAAATCACTGAAGCAGAAAACGGTATCATTGCATCTATGGGTATCCCCCGTGAATTTTTGTATGGTGGTTTGTCAGCTACTGGTTCCGGTGTTACGCTGCGTATGTTGGAAAACCAGTTGCTCAATTACACCAGTGAACTCGTCGACGAAGCTCAGTGGATATCTGACCAGGTTGCGACTTACATGGGTTGGACGAAAGTCAAACTCAGCCTTGAGCCCTTCAAGCTTGTTGATGATGTTCAGCAAAAGATGATGCTTATGCAAGCTAACCAGGGTGCAAATGGTGTGCTCTTCTCCAACACTTCTATGGCCCAGATGTTTGGACGTAATTTAGAAAAAGAGCGCTCTCAGCGTATGCAAGAATCCTTGGATGAACAGAGATTCCAAATGGAACTCCAATCTAAAATGGAAGAGCTCTCCAGCAATCTATCTGAGCAAGCCAAATCACAGGCTTCTCAGGGTGGACCTGGGCCACAATACGACCAGCAACAAATGCTGGCCGAGGCTCAGAATATTGCAACTCAATTGTCTCAAGCTCCGCCAAACATCAAACAGAGCCAGATGCATCAGTTGCAAACCGAAGACGTTGTCATGTATGCCCTAGTTGCATTCGTTATGAAACAACTAGACCAATCACAAACGCAAGAAGCCAAGGCTATGGCTAACCAGCAAGGGGGGATGTAAATGCCAAACGACAATATCGCCACTGACTTCTCCAATGTGATGAATCAAGAATCAGAGCGGGGACAAGGCCCACGAGACCTCCCACCATTACACCCTAAAGAAAGGGAGAAGTGGGTCAACTTAGCTGAAGAAGAACCACTTCCGGGTATGCCTGACCACAATTTGTTTTCGATGCCTAAACGAAAACTACGTGCTCAGTACCGACGATTCAACCTCGGTGATGAATTAGAGGTTGAGGAACTAGCTGAGATTCAAACTCGATGCCTTGAAGGAAATGGCTGGGTGTTAGCCCGAGAAGAATGGGTTACAGACAAAGAAGGCACCACGTTTGCCATTATCAAATACCTAGAACCTGTTAGCCCAAAAGATAAAAAGAAGACCGACGCCCAGGAATAGCAGCGTCGGTCCCAATCATTTTTCGCCGAGCAAGTCAGCAACCCGGCGACTCCGGGTTACTCTTCAATCGTCCTCATCCCCATCATCGGGGGTGGGGAACGGTCGGGGCCATAGGCCTACCACTTGCTCAGCTTTCTTCATTGTTTCCTCCTTTTAGCGGGCCGATGGCCCGCCGGTAGGCGTTGCGTTTTTCATCGAAGAGCCGTTGCAGCTCTTCGGCGCCCGCGCGCAAACGGTCGCGGGATTTCTCGACCCTCATTAATTTGAAGGCCGTCACATCCAGCTGTTGCTGGATGTTTTCCTGACGTTCGTGCAAAACTTCTACACGAGCGTCAAGACGCTCAACAGCGGTGAGGAGCTTCCTCAACCGCCGTTGGTCGTCGTCCTCTACATTACTGATAGCCTCCGGCGAGTCGAGGACGACTTCTCGCCGTGTTTTGTTTTTGTCCAAGACGACCATGCAACGGTCGGCTGGCCTGATTTCCAGGCAAGTCACTCGTTGCACCTCCCCATCAAGTTTCAGCCAAAATTCTCGGGTTCTTTTATAATGCTTGAACCAGTGAGCGAGGCTGAACACTTCGATGACGTCCGACATGGTCATCCCTTCCGGGAGCCTTGCCGGCACTTTGGCCGTTAATTCAGCAAGCAAGTATGCCTGCTGACTCCGACCAATCTTTTCCCTCAGAACGCTGTTCAATAGCATCTGAGGGAAGTCGTCTTGGACCTTCCGACCCACATCCATGTAACACCTCCTCCGGTTAGGGTTAGGATGCAAGAAGCCCAAAAACCGAGAGGTCTTTGGGCGAACTAATTCTTCCTAGTTCTTATACCACTTTTGTCCTATACTTTCGGGCATGGAAAATAAGACCCCAGGCCTGAAACCGATTTTTACGACAGCCGCTTCTAAACAAGAAGATGTTCGCAAAAAGGCTGTCCAGGGTATCCAAGATTCTTTCCCCATGGTGGGAAAGAAATACACGCTCGATGTTACGGGGGTGCATGTAAAGCCCAAGGACTATGGGCCTGAAGATTACAAGAAGGCACGTCTCTCTGCTCAGACGCTCCATGAACCAATTCAGGGAGCTATGACCTTGACGGATAACACCACCGGCAAAGTCGTACAGAAGGTTGATAAGTTCACCTTGATGCGGTTGCCTCACCTAACCGCACATCATACGTTTATTGTTGATGGGAATCCCTACACTGTCAGCAATCAGATACGCATGAGAGCTGGGGTCTATTCTCGTAAAAAGAGAAATGAAGAACTTGAAGCTCAGTTCAATCTGAGCCGTGGTTCAGGTTTCCGTATGAGCATGGATCCAAAAAAGGGTCAATTCAACATCGAATACGGGACGTCCAAAATACCTTTGTACCCTGTGCTTCAACAACTTGGAGTTTCAGATAGTCAAATTGAAAAAGAGTGGAACCCCAAACTCGTTCAACAAAATAAGGATTTTGCCGGAAAAAAACCTGACAAGCATATGGACAAATTGTATTCCAAAGTTGTGCGTTCCTACAATCAAGAACCTGGCGAAGACAAAATTAAGGCTATTCAACGTACCTTTGAAGCTACGCGCATGGACCCACGTGTCACTGAAAAAACATTGGGCAAAGGGTTTGATCGAGTTACCCCTGAAGCATTACTAAGAACTTCAGGTAAGCTTCTCAAGGCTTACAATACGAACGAGGATTTCGACGAGCGTGATAGTTTGTCATTCAAGCAATTCATAGGACCTGATGATTTCATCAAGGAACGAATTTCCCTTGATGCCCGAGATATTCGCAGGAAGGTTATGGGGAAGCTTGACCGAACAGGGGATATTCACAGTTCCCTTCCCAGCGCTCCCTTCACACGGGGTATCCACAAGTTCTTAACCACGTCGGCTTTGTCTGGCAACCCTGCACAGATTAACCCAATGGAGATTATCGACTCAGCCACCAAGATTACACCCATGGGTGAAGGTGGTATCCCCAGTGACCGAGCTATCCCAGATGAAGCACGGCGTTTGCATGGTAGTCACATGGGAATACTAGACCCTGTTCGAACCCCAGAGTCTTTCAAAGCTGGTGTTGATTTGCGCACGACAATGTTCGCTGCCAAAGATGATGATGGGAAAATCTACACTGTACTGCATGACCGGAAGGGTAAAGCCAAGTACATCCCTGTAGAAAAAATGGTAGAGAAAACAATTGCCTTCCCCAATCAAACAATGACAGGTCGTGTAGATGTGATGCGTGGTGGCACTGTTCAATCTGTTCAATCCAATGAAGTTGATTACAAAATTCCAAATGTCCATGCGATGTATGGGGTTTCAACTAACTTGATTCCATTCCTTGATAGCATCGACGGTAATCGAGCAACCATGGGCTCGAAGATGATGACACAAGCGTTGCCACTAAAAGGAGGAGAAGCTCCCTTTATTCAAGTAGCATCGTACCGACCGGGTATGACAATGGAACAAGAAGTAGGTAACATGATTTCCCCAACCTCTCCAGTTGCAGGGAAAGTAACGAAAATCAAAAATGGTTTTGTGTACATTCGCCCAAACAGCAATTCGAAAACAGCTGCACCAGCAGATGTCAGAATACCCTTCTTTCAAAATTTCCCACTCAAGTCTAAAACGTACTTGAATGACAAGCTAACAGTGAAACCCGGAGACACTGTTTCTGCAGGGCAAGTGATAGCCAATTCCCCATTTGCACAGGATGGGCGAATATCTACAGGGCGTAATCTCCGTGTAGCCTACACTTCAATGCATGGCATGAATAGTAATGATGCCGTCGTTGTGTCAGAGACTGGCGCACAAAAACTGACTTCTAAGCATATGTATGAAGAAGCTATGGACGCTGATGCAGATACAATTGTTGGGCGCAGCACACATTCTACTTATTACGGAAACAAGTACCCGAAAACAATGTACGACAGCATGGATAAGGGGGGCCTTATAAAGCCTGGAATGCGAGTACTCCCTGGTGACTTGCTCATAGCTTCCGTACAAAAAACTAAGCTTTCACCTGAGGCAAGAATGCTCGGGCAGCTTCACAAAAGCTTAATCAAGCCTTACCGAGATACGAGTACCACGTGGGACCACGACACCCCTGGTGTTGTTTCTGATGTGTTTCGAACAGGGAACAAAATTCGCATCACTATCAAAACAGAGGAGCCTCTAAAAATTGGTGACAAATTAGCAGGGCGTTATGGAAACAAGGGCGTCGTATCTTCGATTGTCCCCGATGACCAAATGCTTCGTGATGAAAACGATAACCCTATTGATATGGCTATCTCTCCTACGAGTGTAGTTACGCGCATCAACCCTGCACAGATTCTTGAAACTGCATTGGGTCGCGTCGTAGAAAAGACCGGGAAACCCATTGCCATTGACAACTTTGCACCGAGAGACAATGTGCAATACGTCAAAGACGAACTCAAGAAACATGGATTAAAGGATACAGAAACCATCACTGACCCAATGACTGGTAAGAAAATCAAAGGGGTTCTCGTAGGACCGCAGTACACCATGAAGCTTATGAAAACCACCTCGACCAACTTTTCAGCTCGCGGTGTTGAGGACCATGATGCCAACCAACAACCATCTTCAGGTGGTCCTAAAGGTGCCAAGGGTATTGGTAGACTAGAATTCAATGCTCTGCTCGCACATGATGCTCGGAACATTCTAAAAGAAACTTCCGTCCTTAAAAGTCAAAAGAATGATGACTACTGGCGGGCATACCAACTGGGTCTCCCTACGCCGGCTCTGAAGAGTTCCTTTGCTTACGACAAGTTTGGGGTGCAGCTCGTGAGTGCGGGTATCAAGATGGACAAGCGTGACAATCTAATCCAGTTGGGTCCGTTGACCGACAAAGATGTTGGGAAGATGTCTTCAGGCGCCATTAGAAAACCCCTATTCGTCAATGCCAAAAACCTGAACCCTGAAGTGGGCGGTTTCTTCGACCCAGCCTTGACGGGTGGTAACTCTGGTACGAAGTGGAGCCATGTTCAATTGTCTGAACCAATGGTAAACCCTGTGTTTGAGCGCTCGGTTAAAACGTTGTTGGATATGAAGAAGGCTGACTTTGAAAAAACAATGCGTGAAGAAGGTGGGCTGGGTATTCAAAAGCGTCTGAGTAAGATTGATTTAGACCAGCGAGAAAAAGATGTACTTACAAAACTAAAAGGACTTAGGTCCGACCAACGCAACAATGCAGTCAAGGAATTGAAGTACCTACGTACCCTCAAAGAACAGGGCCTGCGCCCTGAAGACGCCTACGTTGTTTCAAAGATACCTGTGCCGCCCCCTGTTTACCGCCCCATTGTTCCGAGTAACAGTGGTAACCGCCTCCAAGTAAGTGACCCTAACTATTTACTTCGTGACACCATGATTGCGAGCGACCTTCTTACAAAAACAAAGGGGCTGCCCAATATCGTACAGGGTGATGCACGCAAGCACTTGTATGACTCTATGGGTGCATTATATGGACTACAAGAACCTTTGAGTCCTCAGTTGAAAAACAGGAATGTACAAGGTTACATCGCCCGCATTGCTGGGGCAGGGCGTGGCCCGAAAACTGGGTTCTTTCATTCGAAGCTAATCAAGAAGCGTCAAGACGTCAGTGGGCGAGGAACAATCGCCCCCGATACATCCTTGGCTATGGATGAGATGGGGTTACCGGAAGACGCAGGGTGGTCTATGTACTCCCCATTTGTTATGAAGGGCCTTGTACAAAAAGGCTTCGGTGCAACTGAGGCAAAAAAGATGATAGATGACCGACACCCCGCAGCAAAAAATGTGTTAGACCGAGAGCTCCAGACACGTCCAGTTCTAATCAACCGTGCACCTTCATTGTACCGGTACAATGTCTTGGCTGCCTATCCGAAATTGGTTCCTGGAAAAACAATCCGAGTCCATGAATCCCTGGCGCCAATTATGACTGGTGATTTCGATGGTGATGCCGTCAGTATTACAGCACCTGTTACACCTGCCGCTGTGGCAGAAGCAAAGGGTATGACCCTTCCTCATATGTTGCTCAGCGACCAACGTAAATCCAGTTTGACTACCTCTGCACCGCAACAAGAAGCCGTCATGGGGATTTACCAAGCAACGTCGGCAAAGCCTACAGGGAAAGCCCAAACTTTCAATACCAAGGCAGATGCGATGTCGGCATACCACTCTGGTAGGATAACTCTCGGTACTCCCGTAACTATCAAAAAGAGGTAGCTGAATTCAAATAAACTAAAACGGCTTGTATTACTGGGTAAATTGACCTACCATTTTGCAAACACGGAGGATGTTTTATATGCTTAAATATGCTTACCAACTTGGTGTAGAGGCCGCGTTCCGTGATGCCGGTATTGAAAAGGACGCATGGCTTAAAGAACTATTTGGAAAAGCCCCCTCTAAGGGCTTTTCCGCATGGAAAGGTGCACGGGGAGTGTTATCCCCTGCACAGAAAGCAAGAGAAGCTGGATTCAACGCAATTACAGGCCGCGGGCGACATGCACTTGCCCGGGGCATCTAGTTCAATTATCCCAAAGGAGAAACGCATGACTCGAAAATTTACCTTGATGTTCCTTGCAGCGTTGTTATTGCTCTCACCGTTGGCTGTGACAGCTGATGACACGACTTCGGTCACCCCTGCTTCTGCCGTTACTACACCAGCTGCTGCTGTAGCTGCACCGGCTGATGCGGCTGTGCCGGCAGTAGCTACCCCGAAAACAGATGACCCAGTTGCCGATGCTGGAAAGAAAATTGATGATGCCACCGAAGACATCAACGAAAACCCTGCTGCAAATATTGAAGCCATTATTAGTGCATTCAAAGAGGGGCGTTGGGCTGCGGGCATTGGCTTGGTTGTCATGTTTTTGATTTGGGGACTTCGAAGGTTCCTTTGGAAATTGATTCCGAAAAGTGCTTTACCCTATGTCACACTTGCTTTGGGTTGTGCTGTGACAGTATCAATTGAATTGATTTCTGGGATTGTTTGGTGGAAAACCCTCATTGATGGTTTCTTGGCAAGTGCCAGCGCTATGGCGTTGTGGTCATTGGTATTCAAACACGTCCTGAGTTCGAAGGACGATGAGCCGGCCAGCTAATGAACAATGCAGCCTATACGCTCGGCGTAAAATTGGCCATGCTCGACGCTGGTGTCGCTCATCCAGAAGATGTAGGAGTTCCTGACCTGTCTCAGGCAGAAAATCCCGCCGAAGCGTTGGCTGCGCTGCTTCAATCAGAGCCGGACATTGAAGAACACCCTGAGAATATACCTGATGAGCCCATCGGTGCTCCCAAAGATGATGGCCGTACGTATAGCCAACACAGGTCTGGCAATATCACAAACGACTTGCAAAATTCCATGGGGCTCGATATTCGTGGTCCTGAAGTTACCACCGTCGGTGGCTAAGGAGAAAAACCATGCTGAAACTCGCTTATCAAATAGGTCAACAGCAAGCGTTGGAAGAGGAAAACATCGACCGGCTTGTGAAGGAAGCTCAGGAACTGGGTATCGATTTATCGAAGCTGGGAATGCCTGGCTTGGCAGCCATGGGTAAAGGCTTAATGTCTGGAGCAAAAGCATTGGGTAGTGGTGTACGCTCTGGTGCATCAGGTATTGTGGCGGGTGCAAAATCTGGCCTCACAAACACAAAGGGTTTTGGTCTTGCCAACCGTGCCACCTTAGCAGCTAAGGGTGCTGGTAGTGGTGCTGCCAATGCCTGGAAAAACATGAGTGGTTTGCAAAAGAAAATGCTGGCAGGTACAGGTGTAGCTGGCGCCACTGCGGTGTAACTACTCATGCCCCAAACCTTCGGACAGCTTTTGGTCAACGATGTGTTGCCCAAGGATCTTCAAACCTCTGCAACCCTCAATAAAAAGGGACTGCACCAGCGTCTTTATACACTGGCACGGAGGGATCCAACTTCTGCAGCACAGACGATGGAAAATGTTCGACGCTTAGGACACGAAATTGCGACTAGCGAGGGGGCGTCTATTAGTTTGAATGACATCACCCCTGATTACAAAGCTCGAAACGCGGCTCTGAAACCAACACTCAAAAGTCTGCAAAATGTATCTGACCCTACCAAACGACTACAACTCATTCAGAACGCTCAAGCTAAGCTGATAAAAGTAATGCCTCAGTTTGGTGGTACACAAGGAATGATGGTTAATTCAGGAACCCGTGGAGGTCCCACGCAATTAATGCGCTCTTTCATGGCTCCTGTAGCAGCACGAGACGCCAAAGGCGAAGCTTACCCGTGGCTCGTCCATCACAGTTACAGTGAAGGACTACGCCCAAGTGAACACTGGGCAACGAGCATTGAATCTCGAAATAACCTGATGGCTGCAAATCTTGCTGTGTCTGAGCCAGGTGATTTTGCTAAGATTCTTGTTAATAATATGGGTGACCAGCTGGTTGTGGATGCAGATTGCGGAACACACAACGGTATTCCAATGCAGACAGATGACCCAAATACGGTTGACCGCTTTTTAGCAAAGCCTACTGCGGGTTTTGGTTACAACACCCAAATTACTCCGCAAGTACTTTCACAGCTGCATAAAAAAACAAAGACCGCTATTGTTCGGTCACCGATGACGTGCGAGCACACCGATGGTGTGTGTCAGAAGTGTTTCGGTGTTAACGAAAAGGGTGGTCTCCATTCCATCGGTACCAATATCGGAATACGCTCTGCTCAGGCCATCACAGAACCGCTGACTCAATTTACATTGAGTGCACGTCACGGTGTGAGACAAGCTGGAGCAGATGCCGCCAAGATAAAGGGACTCAAAGGTCTCCGGCAATTCTTAGAGATGCCTAGCACGTTTGCAGATAAGGCCATACTTTCTGACACCGATGGTAAGGTCAACAAAATCCAAAAGGCCCCACAGGGTGGCTACAACATTACTGTTGGTGGAGAAACTCAATACGCACCTCCGGGCACTGACCCAACAGTTCGCAAGGGTCAGACAGTTTCACGAGGAGATACACTCACAAACGGAATAACCAAACCGGATGAGCTTGTACATTACAAGGGTCTTGGCGCTGGGCGTAAATACATGGTTGACCAGTTATACAATACCTACAAGGCTCAAGGTGCCGATTTAGACAAACGACACTTTGAAGTCTTGGCAAGAACGCATCTCAACCACGTTCAGATTGATGAAGATCCTGAAGAGAATTTCTACCCGGGTGAAATCGTAAACTACAATGTCATGCTCAAAGAGCTTGGAAAAAATACAAAGAACACAACCTTGAAACAGGCAAAGGGTGGGGTGTTAGGTAAAGGATATTTACACCACACGGCGGGGACAATGGTTACCCCTGAAGTCTCCAAAGACCTCGCGGCTAATGGAATATCAAAAGTTCAAATTGCACAACAACCACCAAAGATGTCTTTCATTGCACAGTCCATTACCAGCAATCCCCTACTCAATCCGAACTGGTTGGCTCGTTTAGGACACAGGCGTTTGAAGCAAACAGTGTTGGACGCTGCACAATTTGGAGAAAAAGCAGACCTGCATGGTTCGCACCCTGTTCCAGGTTTTGTTTATGGAGCAGAATTCGGTAGAGGGCCTAAGGGTCAGTATTAGGAAAAACGCTTGAAAGATACAGACTTTCAACCTACTATTACGTCGAATCTGAATTCGACCGAACTGACAAAGGAGCAAAACCGATGGCAATGTTCAAAAAAGCCTACGCACGCGGCACCATGAAGGCGTTGATCGATACCGGCGCTCTCAAAGTCGCCAATGAGGAACTCGCCGCTGCCTTGGCAGACGAGGCGTCCGAAAGTTTGCCGGAGGAACCGGTCGAAGCAGTCGCCCCTGAAGCAACTGCTGACCTGGCTGCCAATCTCGTCGAACTTTCCAACACACTGCAAGCTAGTGCATCCAATGCTGCCCAGGCTGCTGAGTCTGTAGCTGGTGCTGGTGCTGGCGCTGCACAAGAATCTCCGGCCGCAGAAGTGGCTGAAGAGGCTGCGAAGTCTGCTTCTGTGAAACGTGCAGCTGCGCGGTTCCTTCGCAAGCTGGGTGAAGGCAGCACTATCACTGGTGACCGTGTTGAGCAGGAAAACAGCACTGCCAATGCGACCACTGCAGAATCCAAGATGGACCAGCAACAGCGTCCTGACAACTACGCCAACGTTGGCGAAGATGGTGTCGGCCTGCAACAGGATTCCGGCAAGGGCAAAATCGGTGATGAAGAAAAAGTCGAAGGTGTTGGGATGGGTCCTGTCGCCGTCGACGGAACCAATTCTGCGGCTGAGCAGGTTGGGATGAAATCCGCAAGCATTCGGAATCTCATCAAAGCCGCAACGCAAAACAAGCGAGCCAGCACCACGGTTGGTGTGGGCGAAGTTCCTGGTGACGCGGTCACGGGTGAAGGTACTCTCGACGAAAAGAATCGCCCTGGTGGTGCAAGTTACGCCAACAAGGGTGAGACTGGTGTAGGCGAAACCGACATGAAGGTGCCGGCCAGCGCTCGCATCGGTGAAGAAAAAGCTCATCCCGACCAGGAAAAGAGTGAGGGTGGTACCAACACTGTCATTCAAGAGACCAAAGTTGGGGAAGATGTCGAGTACATGCAGCGCTTCAAGCAAGTTGGCGCCAAGTATGCCAACCGCTTCCCCTTCTTTTTTGACCAGCACCAAAAGGTCGCCACGGTTCAGTACCTCATGAGCTTGCCCCCGCAAGATCGTGAAGTTCTCGTGAATCGTATGGAAAAAACCGCCGAAGTTCCTGAGGCCCTGAAGAACTACATGGGTGACAAGGACGACGAGGAAAAGAAGGACGAGAAGAAGGACGAGAAGAAGGACGAGAAGAAAGATGACGAGAAGAAGGATGAGACTGAGAAGAAAGCCTCTGTCTCCGCTGCTCGTGGAAACCTTCTTTCCCGGCTTCGTGGTTTGCAAGCGTAACAACGAGTGACGAAACGTGGATAGGCGAGCACAACTTCGTGGAACGGCCGTTCTTCTTTTAGATCAACAGATCAAAGAAGCACAGCTAAGTAGTGCACACCCCATCGATACCATGCGACAAAACGCACAGTACGAAATGGGACTCGCAGGTCTGCAAAATGAACTCGGTGTTTCTCCTGAAAACCATTTAGGTGCTCTGGCGGAAAATGAAGATTACTATCGACGATTGCGTGGGTTGTACGACAAACATTTGGGTGGATCAAATCCCACGTTATCCGAGACAGTAGCTGCACAAAAAAGCGACACAGGTATTACCGCGGAGAACGTGCCGAAGGTTGTGTCGGCCCCAAAGTGACGACGAAGTGATGGAAAGAAATGGCAAACGGCGCAACGATACAAGACCTGACCACCACTCCGGGGCTCAGGGAACTTACGCGACGCTTGGCAGGTGTGTCTGGGTTTTACAACGAACCTGGTAGCGCAGCCAACGTTTCTACAACCATCCAAAACTACTTGAAAGCTGATCCTCGGCTGAAAGGTGTTCGACTACAAGTCCGACCTGGAGCACAAGGTAGCTATCATCCGAATAAAGACCTCATTACCTTGGGTGTTGTAAACCCTGCTGTAGCAGCGCATGAGCTTGGTCATGCCAGGAATATGCGTAACTCAAAAATATATGGACGAGTACTTCAAGCTGCTCAGGGTGTTACCAACGTAAATAACGTTGCAGCCCTACCAGCCATGCTGGCTATTCGTACACTAATTGGTGACCAAGACACCCGACGAGAAGTACTCAATATTTTATCAGGGGCTTCTGCTGCTCTGGCAGCGCCTGGTCTCGTTGAAGAAATGGGCGCCTCTTTAGAAGCAGTACGAAATGTGCCAGACAAATTGCAAGCAGTTAAAACCCTGATTCCAGCATTCTTGACTCATGCAATGCACGCTATGAAACCTGTCATGGTTTACCAAGCAGGGAAGCTCATATAATAGGAGAGGACAAAAAGATGCCCGGACTTTCTCCACGAACACAAGGATTCATGCAACCACCTTCTACCCCCGAAGATGCCACTCGTGCATTCGAAGAGGGTTTCAGCCAAATGGCAAGTGGTGTGTTGTCTGGAAAATTCCCAGAGCTATTAGACAGCGTCCAAACGTTCAAAGTCTTAGATACGAACCTGGATACAGGGTCTGCTGTCGGTGCGTTTGTCATTTCTCTCAATGGGATTACACTTTATGTCCCTGCGGTGCTGGCCGGCAATCAAATCAAGCCTATGGAAGTTGTATTTTACAAAGACAAAAACATCTTCCTACCCTTGGATAAAGAATGGCTCGATGAAATTGCGAGAAATTCTATCGATGACCTTGGAGAAGGTGTGGAACCACCCAAGGAACTCGAACCTGACCAAGACATCCGCGACGTGGTTATCCCGCCAACAGTTGGGCGGCACGTGTATGCCTCTTTCTCAGAACCAGGAGAAAAGCTGGCGCAGTTTCTCTCAGATGCACCAAATCGTGTGAAGACAGCCTTCCGACTGGTGTTAGAAAAGAATGCCTGTGTGTTAAAGTTTGCTTTTGAAAACTTTGACCGCAAACAACTGATGGATGCCCTGCGACCCCATGTAGAGAAAACAGCATCCGCTCGTGCGCGAGTAGCAGTCCTAACTCCCAATGACACTGCAAGTCAGTTTCAAAAAGCTTTTGGGAAATATGCTGCTTCGGCATGGCAAGAAGCTGTAAAGACTGGTTTCGTCGTAGCTGACGACCGTGAAGAAACGAATGCAGCTATCGAAACCGAAGAACCAGTACGGAGAGTTACTGCTCAGGAAAATGGTTTTTATGAAATCCATTTCCAAGGTGGTGAGGTAAAGAAATGCTTGGTTATTTCTGAACCTCAACCTTTTGTATCACCTCTGTATGCTGGGAACCGAACAGACCTTCGTTTTGTTCCTAATGCATACTGGCAGAAACACCGCCGTTCTTCGGCTAAGTTGATGGTCGATGAATACGGTCGACCCAATGAACCTTCCCATCACCAAAATCCTCAGCAATTCTTGGTGTACACAGAAGATGGGAAAATCATGACGACCACCGAACCCCCGGTGGGTCGTTGGATCCCTGCTGAAGAAATCACGGGTAAGCTGGCCAAGCTCGTTGATTCCTCCCAAGATTCAGGGACAGGCTATGGATTCTTCTTCTGTAATCGAGGCGGTAAATTTCAAGCTACTCAACCAACTGATGTCTTGAACATCACGACAGGTAGTGACGGAATTCGCCGTATCAAAACCAGCAGTGGACGCATCATAGTCACTGACCCAAAGAGCCCTATCAAACAAATTGTTGCTCCGGCAGACGGAAATGTCACGTACCTGCCAGACAACTATAGCTTTGTTCGTGGTGAGCATGAAAACGACGCCAGCTTGCAGGGAATCGATGATACCCTGCGTTACACTCAAGCTCTGCAGAAGGAAGGCGCCATCCGAATAAAGTTGAAGGATGCAGGCGCTTCCATGTTTTCTATTGGTGGCTTGGAGCCTCAATCCAAAGTAGCTACGGTTCGTTCTTTGGTGGAAGACTTAGAGTTGTCTGGTCCGGAAGCAGTAGCCCTGCTTACCAAGACAGCTGCACGTGGACACCACTCGTTTTACCTGGTAAAGCCGGCACAGTTGAGCAAATTCGCAGCCTGGTTGAAGGTAGCTCAAGGGCCTGCTCCCATGGCTGGAGACCCTAGCGCGGGTGGAATGCCTCCTGAGATGGCAGGCGGAATGCCTCCCGGCGCAGAAGGTATGCCCCCCGGAGCAGAAGGTATGCCGCCTGAAATGATGGGTGGGATGCCCCCTGAAATGATGGGTGGGATGCCCCCTGAACCTCCGCCTCCAAGCCCTGTCGAATTGGCTGCATCCGAAGTCGAAGCAGACTTGGCACAACAGTCTGCCATGTTTTCTCAGCAAATCGCAGAGCAACAACGTGACGTTGCTAATCAAATGTCTGCTATTGCAGCCGTGAAACAACGTGCTGAGCAAATTGCTATGGAACAAATGGGTGGCCCCATGGCCGGCCCTCCAGGTTCAGTACCACAAGAACCACCCCCTGGTGCTGAAGGAATGCCCCCTCCTGGTGCTGAAGGAATGCCCCCTCCTGGTGCTGAGGGTATGCCCCCTGAAATGGGTGGAATGCCTCCGGGTGGTGGAATGCCTCCGGGTGGTGGAATGCCTCCGGGTGGTGGAATGCCTCCGGGTGCTGAGGGTATGGCTCCAGGTATGGGTGGTGAGATGCCTGTTGAGCAGCCTATGGCTGCAGAAGAGATGGCTGGACAAGCGGGACCAATGATGGAAGATGCTGCAATGCTGGAAGACCCCGAGGCTTTCGAAGCCACTGCAATCGGGTCTATGGCAACTGACGCTGATTTGCGTGAGGCAGTGTCAAACTATCTTCCCAACCTGGAAAAAGCCCTCGACAACCTGGGTCGGATTCTTTTGACCCTGTGGATGCGAGAAGCCGACTTGAAAGCAGAATTGGGCGAAACGGATTTCAATGACCTTGAAAAACGGCTCCAGTCAGTGTTCACAAACCTTGGTAGTTTGATACTACGGATTAATCAAACTGCCATGGCTGCCCCAGAAGAGGATGAAGGTGACGAAGCGGCCTGACCATAAACGCTGCGACATCATTGCGATGGTCGAGAGCAAGGAAAAGCCTGACGGCTTGAATGTCGTGGAGAAATCTCTCTATGCCATACTTTCAGGCAAAAGCCTGAAGGGTGTATCCCCTGATGTGGTGCGCGCTCATGAAATTTTCTCACGAGAATTCAAACGAGAAATCATAGAAGCCTTATTGCTCGTAGGCGCAGAGCCCTTTGAGGCTGAAGAGATTTTACGCATTCCAACTGGCGTTACTGAAGCTTATCGAGCACTGTTCTTTGACCCTGATGTATTCGAAGATGACCTCGATATCATTGACTACGCCAAGAGCATTCCTCACGACACCTTCGGTGGTGAACTGAAACAGTATGCTGTCGACCTTGGTAAGGAATGCTTGAAGATACGCTTAGCTCGTGGGTCATACTCTATTGATGCCGGACTTGTTTTCGATGGTGTGCGCTCAACTGCATACATGATGACACAGCTGGCAAGAATCAATCGTGCAGACTCAAGCTTAGCCAACGCTGCACTTCGCTGGGCACAGATTAGCCTGCGTGCTGTTCCAGACGAGGAACAAACAGATAAGTCCAGTATCGAAAAGCTTCAGTTGGCACTTGAAACACGTGATGACACCACCAATGCTGAAAAAAGTGGTATACCTATAAGCGAAATACTTCATTAAGGGGTCTTGAGACCATGCGCGAACTCCGAGAAGAGCAATTTGACAAGATGGCGAAGGCCGTTGTTTCCAGCTACTTGAATGACGCCACGCCACTAGAACAAGGTGTCGTCAAAATGGCCCTGGATCAAGGGTTGAACCCTGATCAAATCAAGAACTTGGTTCAACTGTCCAATATGATGGCACACCTGAAACTGTTTGACCAAAAGTCAGACGGTGACAAGGTTATCGAGTTCGAGCCAGCCGACCCCACATCGGTACTCCAAAACGTATACAAAGAAGAACCTGAATCCGAGGAGGTTGACGTGAGTAGCTCAGACCCGGGTCGAGAACAGGACATGTTTGGCGGAATGTCAGAGTTACTCGACAAGGTCAAAGACATGCTGGGAAAGAATGAAGCTTCTGGCAGTCTCCCTGAGGAAAACGTTGATACTACAATTGAAGACCCCACAGAAGAGCTGTCTCCAATCAATGAGAATCCTCAAAAGAAGCAAATGCTCATCATCAAGATTCGTAAAGTCGCTGAAGACCTCAACGACAAAAAGCTGCAGTGTGCCTATGAGTACAAAGAAGAATTGGACAAAATTGCTACCACGTTTGCAAAGCTCTACGGACCCAGTTTAGACGACTTCGAGAAAGATGCCATGTCGGCTCGTGGCCATGCTGCTATTCCTGTCTTGTCAGACATCCGACGCTGTCTCCGAATGTCAGCCCTCTCTGAAGGTGCATTAGTAAAGTCTGCCCGGGTAGTCGACACCGACACCCCAACCATGCAAAGCTTGGACCGACTCATCAAATTAGCCAAGTCGTATGCCGAAACAGTGGCCGGTCAGCAATACGTGAGCAAGGAGTTCGGGCAATGGCTATGAACGGACACGTTGATTCTCCTGAAGAGTATTTTGAAAAGAATGCTGGCTTGGGACAATCCATTATGAGTGGTTTATCAACACTCGGAGCTTTTGGCGTTAAAAACAAAAGATGGCTTATACCCGCAGGCATCGGTTTAGGTGTTGCCGGCACAGCCCTCGGGGCAACAGGTATTTCCAAAGCCATGGAAGGCGCCCGTGCCGGTGACACGATGGGTTATCGTATTGACCGTAGCCTAAATAGCTTATTCGATCGTGTCAAAGCTGATGAAGAGTTCGGGTCATCTTTTGCTTCTTCTCTTGGTGGAGACTCAGCCAAATCTCTGATGGGTCTGGCCAAAGACATGGCTGGCAAAGGTTATCAAACACTCAAAGACCGTTTTGGAATGAGCCCGACCAGACAAGCCATTTTCGGTGCTCTCAAAAGAGAAGACCCAACCTTGGCAATGGCTGACAATAAAACACTCTTGGAAGCGTTCCACACCATGAGCAAAATTGCTCCCACGTTATCCACTGACAAAAATGCGGTGCGCTCGTTCCTCACTGAGGCTGCAACTGCAGGGTCAGGCGGTCTCAATTTCCAAACCATCAAGGGGATTGCTGACGCAGAAGTCTCAGTTAACAAGGCAACCATGCCTTACTCCGGGAGTGAAAAACGATGAAAATCAATCTCGAAAAACTCTTAGGGAAAGAAGCCTCTCACCGACTTCGAAACCTTGGGTTACACAAAATCGCCGCTGCCCGGTTACGCGCAGAAGGACATCGGATTCCTGCAGAGTTAGACATCCGCTCTGCAGTTCAAGCACTTGGCACCAATGTGTATTACAAGAATGCCGAGTTCAAAGAAATCGTCAATGGTCTTGTTGCCTTGGATGAGCTGACTAAAACTGCCGGCTGGCAAGAAGACATGGTGGGTGGTTCGCAGGAAGCAACTCAAGCTGCCATGAAAGAGATGCAAGAACGCCAGGCTGCTGGAGAAGAAATTGACCCTCGGTCGTATCTTACAGACAAAGGGTTTCGTTACCTGGGTTCTGACCAGTGGTTGACCCCTGTTCCAGAACAATTCAAAGAACAGTATGGCAACTGGCAGAAGGAAAATCCTGGGCAAATCTACTTCGACTCAGTGGAGTGACGCATGTACCCGATACACCCAATGATGGCAGAGATTCACCGAAGCGTTCTGGCGTCTAAACGCCTTGAGAAACTCGCACAGTTGTATGAAAACGACACCGAGGTTATCGAAAAGATCGCGGAAGCCAAGATTCGGGTGGATAACGAAATCTTTGAGATGACCAAAAAAGCAGGGGCAGGCTGGGAAGCTACAAAAAGGTTCTTCAAAAGTAGAACCGGGCTCCCGGGCGTGGCTCAAAAAAGTTTAGTCGGTGGCGCAGCTGCCGGTGTGGGACTTGGCTTACCAACGTATATGGTTGGAAGTGGCTTGCTTGAAAAAGGACGTGAACAGACTGAAGCCACAGCTGCTGACATTCGCAACAAGGTTCTTCAAACTGCCTTAGGCGTTGGTGGTATCGGTGCTGGTATGTATGGCCTGTCCAAGCTTATGGGAAAAGACCAAGCACCAGGAGCATCACAGGGTGGGGGACTGATGGGTCTACTCCCTAAATTTGGTTCAGATGAAAACGCCTTCGTAGAAGAAACGCTTGAGAAATTGGCCGCAATCGGTACTATTGAGGGTATGCTTGATTCACTACCCGAAAACGTCGATGATGAAACGAAGAAGTTAGCCATGGAAATTCGTATGCTGAATCACAGTTATGGTGTCCACCTCTTACATGGACTCTACCCTGATGATGTTTGACAGCCCATTTTCAAAGCTCATCGAGCTCGATGACCTTTCACGGTATGATGAGCCAACTATTCAGTTGGTCAAGCCTTATGAGTATAACCACCTTGAACATGTGAAGGTGGCCAGCGAAGCACTCGACTACATCAAAAACGTCAAGCCACAAAAAGGGCGCACAACCATTTTGGTTTTAGCCATGACTGCTGGTGAGTTTTATGGCCCCAACCGAAATGGAGATTCCTGGTCAGAGCGGCCTCTTCAAGCTGGCTCTACGAAAATTACAGAAGACCAGGTACTGCCACAGCACTACAAGTCCTTCGAGACCGACGCCAACATTTTCAAGCACCATGTCAACAAGGACCCTGAAAAGCGTATCGGTGATGTGCTCAAAGCTTTTTACAACTGGCCAATGCACCGAGTTGAGTTGTTGTTGTCATTGGTCAATGACAAAGCTCAAGACATCATTGAAAGAATTGAAAACGACGAATTCCCCGCTGTTAGTATGGGATGCAAGGTCAAGTACGACGTCTGTTCCATCTGCGGAAATCAAGCACCGAACCGACGAGCCTACTGTGACCATGCAAAATACCATTTGGGAGATTATCTTCCAAATGGAAAACGCATTTTCGTTTGGAATCCATCACCCAGGTTCTTCGATATTTCCATGGTGCGACGACCAGCTGACCGTCTTGGTTTCATGATGAAGAAGGTAGCCGACTCAATCCCAGAAATAAGAAGTTCTGCCGCTCTTGGTGAATACGTTCAGAACGCAGAACGAAAAGTGGCTGGGTTGAAAAAAATGTCTCTCATCCACAAAATATTGCGTGGGACTGTTTCTGCCAGTAAGGATGAGAATGGGCGCTTAGGCCGTTTTGTATCTGACCTGGCTAAGCCTATGGCTGCAAAGATGCCAGCTTTAGACGACGAAACAATCCGTAGCATGGTTCGTTTTCGACCAGCTGAAGTGCTTTCAACCTTGTCTTCAATGGGTATACTTCTCACAACACCAGAGTTCATCAAATACTTTATCTGGCGTATCGACCCATCCTTAAGCATCTCTGAAGACATTCTCGACCGGGCTGTTGCTGCGCAGCAACAAGTCTTTGACATGTTGACTGACAATCCCAAATTGATGGATGATGTTGATGGCACTGATTTCATCGACACCTCTGAGAAAAATGTGAATCCTGAATTGGCACATAAGTTCAAACCACTCGCTGAAAAAAGGTCACAGCACCGGGATAGTTTGTACCGAATGGCCATGGGCAAAACAGGGCATATAGCCCAACTCCCTGTCCATGAACGCCCACTGTTTTACCGTAGTCGTCCCGACTCTCAACTCCCCAAGCTTGCAGGCGCTGCAGTGTTGTTGTCTGCCGTCTATGGCTTACAACCACAGCGTAAAGAAGCAGAGTTCATCGTGCGCCCATTTGAATGTTCTCCCCCTAATTGTGAGGGTGAGTTTGCATATAAGGTATCTTCCTTTGATGAGTTGGACGAACCCAACACAATGATACGGATGGCTATGGATTTCACTCATCGAAGAAGTGCGCGTACAATCAAAATTGCGGCACTGCCTGCGACCTTTCCGAATGAACTTTCGTTCGAAGAGGCAGCAGTTCAGATCGGGAATATGATTTGTCCTTCAAATTAGGTTGTCTACAACGGTAAAACGTCCTACTATTCCTCGTGAATTGAGGAACACAAAAGGAGATTTTTGATGGAGATCAAACACATCCTTGCTGACCTTCAGGGACTGGATAATGGTGGCATCGCCAAGACGGCTTCCGCCAGTAACTCACACCCTGTGAAAACGTCCGCCGCTCGCGATAAACTCGTGGCCGCTCTGGACAGCGCTCTGACCCCTCAGAACGTGAAAACTGCGTCTGCCAGTGAACCGGCAACAGGCGAGCTCGTGAAAATGGCTGCTTCCTTGGCTCGCAGCGAAAACGACTTGCTCGTCAAAGAAGCTCACCTCTACGGCGCCGGCGTGGCTGATGGTTTCATGGCTCGTCTCGCGCAGTACGAAGGTGCGACTCAGGGTATGGGAACCACCAAGGTTGCCAGCGCCACGGGCGTCCCCTCTGAGCAAGAGTTTGAAAAGTTTGCTCAGGAGAACCCTGACCTGACCAAGCAAGCTATGGAACTCGGTTACCTCCATGGCAAGCAGCAGGTCGAAGAGCTGAAGAAGGTTGCTTTCGAGCAGGGCTATGTGGACGCTGAAGCTGAAATCAACGCAATGTCCAAAACAGCGTCGGGGCGCGTGAAGTTGGCCCAGATTTCAGAGGAGCTGACCAAGCAGGCCAGTGCTCAGAATTCCAACGACCTGAGCTACGCTTTCGACAAGCTGGCCGAAACGCGTGAAGGCCAAGTGAAGTTGGCCCACATCCGTCAGGGCTACAATGACGGTATGCTTGAAATCGAAAAGACGGCTGAAGACTGCTTCTCGCGCGGTTACAACGACACGATTCGGTTGCTGCGAGCTATCTAAATGTCAGATGCCCGTGCCATATATGCTGAACTATTCAAACTTGCTTCTGCCTCACGAGAAGTTGGCCTGGTAAAAGAGGCCATTCCTACGTGGCTCAAAGGCGGCTTGCTAGGTGCAGGCGGTTTGGGTGGTGCGTATTATGTCGGTAGAGGTATGGGTGCTGCAGACGCACGCAAGAAAAGCGAGTCGGAACAATTCTCCCCAGCACTGGCGTTTGGTGGAGGCCTGGCAGCAGGTCTCGCTGGTCCTCATCTACTGCGGCAATTAGGCGGTTCATTTGGGCTAACACCAGGCACAGAGGAGTTTACGTCAATATGACCGGATCAATTGGGAAGATAGCTGAGGAGATTGTTGAAACCGTAAAACAAAACGGTCTTCTCAAAATAGCGCAATACCAAATCGTGAAGGAAGCCTCGCAACACCCCAATCCCAAAACAGAGATTGGTAAGTTGCTCTTCAAAGCAGCTGAGGATTTACGCAGTAAATCCGCTGATGTATCTGTTGCTGAAGTGAAAGACTTCCTGAATGAGGTGGGCCATGCAGGATGAACTCCGAAAATTGGCAGCGCTTTTACGTGAACGCGCCAAGACGACGAAAACCAACAAGGTAGTCAAATGCGCTCAAGTAGCGCAGGCAGCTCTCGGGTTGGGCATCCTTCGTCAAAAATTAGGAAGGTAACCATGAACATGGAAAAAGTCGCAGACGTGCTGGAAGCAGCCGCGACCTACATGGATGCCGTCGAGAGTGAAAAGCAAGCAGAGGTTCAATCCGCTCGTGAAATTTTGATAGCGGATATCGGTGAAAAGTATGCCGAGGCCACAGGTGAAGACATTACGGATTCCGTACTTCGTAAGCTCGCCAATGCTGATGTCGATCTCTTGAGCATCTTAGAAAAGGTTGCTGATGTCTCCAGTGACAAAGTTGCAGAGCTGGGGTCACCCAGTGAACTGCGTGACTCAATGGCTCCAATGAACCACAAGGAAGCAGCTGTAGCTGCGGACGATCGTTTCTTAGACTTCGTTCTCGGTAACGGTTGACTCTGAAGGAGAGATCGCAATGTCGAACTTGAACTCAATTTTCGATACACTGCGTGGTTGGCCCAATGGGAGCGCCCTGGAAAAAAGCTTCGTTCCAGATCCCAATGTGGTCGCCCTCGTAGAAGGTATGGTTGTCAAGACTGAAGGTCGCCAGCTCGACGCAGCCAGCGTTCTGAAGATTGTTGACAGCTCCCTTACGACTGCCCCGACCCTCACTCTCGCCGATGCTGGAAAAGCTTACGTCGTCGCTGGTGTAGGTGGAGATTGGTCTGCCCTCACCGTCGGTGATGTTGTTGAGTGGGACGGAACAGCCTGGGTTGTCATCGTTGCTTCAGTAGAAGCTGAAGTCCCCACAGGAACCAGGGTCGTCGTTGCCGCCGCTTCCGCCGCCGGAGCTTTTGCCGGAGCCGAAGAAAAGGTGATGGTCTACACCGACAAAACAGTGCAGCTGGTATGCACTGCTGGTGGGTACACCAACTGTGTGGTGGGCGACATTGGCAAGCCTGTCGTAGCTACGGGTTCCGGAGACACAGGTACCTTGGTGTCCTATGACAACGTAGCCTACACTTGGGTTGTGAATCCTGACACCCCCGCTGATGTGTTCGCTGACGCTGATGCCCTCGCCATCACTGGTGGAACGGGCGTTGGTATCGTAGATACCGGTGGTGTGACGCCTCTCGGTGGTGCCTGGGCTGCAGTAACCCCAGTCAATGGCAACCGCATCCTTATCAACGGTGTCGGCAGTCTCTATGTCGGTAAGTACTACGACTACGTCGGAACTCACCCCGCGGGAGCCTGGAGTCTATCTCCCCAGCAGCGTACCGCCAGTGTCCTCGTCAGCAAAATGTCGAGTGCATTGTTGGCCTCTGCGCCCAAAGATGACGCTTGGTTGGTCATCCAAGGCAACGACCAATGGGACGCACAGATGGCTGGCGTTGTGACTTGTTTGAAACTGAACAGTGGCTGCGCTTTCAAACTGCAACACGACTCTGCAGATTCCTTGGTGGCCGGAACATTGGTCGAAGCCGCCGCTGGTGTTTTGCAAGCCCGAACTGACAAATGGCCCGTTGGTTTGGTCATCTATTCCAACGGTACTGCCGGCAGTGAAGGCTATATCGTTGTAGCTTCGTTCTAAGGAGGACGACATGTCGAACCTGAATTCATTGTTTGACGTCCTCGCAGGCCTTCCGCCTCACGGCCGAAGTGCCATGGAGAACAACTTCAAACAGAAGGCCGCGGAAAGTCCCATCATCATCGAAGGTATGATTGTCGCCGTCGAGAATGAAGCAGGGGTCCCGGTAGTCTCCAAGATGACGTCTGCTGCTGTCGCTTCAGCCCCTGACTTTCCTTGGCTCTGTATCCAAGGTATGGACCAAAGCGATGCCGCTTTCGCGAACAAGGTTACAGTCTTGTCCATGAAATCCGGTTTGGTGTTCAAAGTAGCAACTCTTGTGGCCTTTGCTGTCGGTGACTTGGTTTATGCCAATGCCGGCGTTCCTGCAAAAGTGGCTGGGACTGAGCAGGCTATTGGTCAAGTCATCGAAGCCCCGAGCGCCAGCGGCTACGTCATCATCGCGACGTAAGAAAGGAAAGTTCCTATGTCGAATCTCAATTCCGCATTTGACGTTCTACGCGGTTGGCCCAATGGCAGTGCACTGTCTTGGGACTTCGTCCAGAAAGCCGGCATTGCCAACATCGTTGAGGGCACTGTCGTAGCCGTCGAAGATGATGGTGCTGGTCGTTCGGTCGTAGACCGACACGAATCAGCCTTATTGATTGGCAACAACCCAGACCACCCTTGGCTCGTCGTGCAGGGTGCTGACCAGTATGATGGTGAATTCACAGGAAAACTGACTTGTGTCAAATTGCGCACAGGTGTGGTTTTCAAGGTTGTCACCGTACTGACCCCCGTAGTTGGGGAATTAGTTTGGGCAGACGCCAATGGCGTGCTGACCAATGTAGACCCCGGTGGAGGCGTATATTCCCTGGGCAAAGTAATCGAATTCAATTCGACCGATGGTTACATGATCATTGAGTCGTAAACAAACTGAACTTGGAAAAAACTGAGTATCTACTCGTAAGGAGATTGAGGCAATGAGAACCGAAAGCACGAACGTATCGGCCCAGTTCATCAATTCGAGCTTCGTCCGCAAGTTGGAATCAGGGCAAACCAAGCAGGCTCAGGATGAAGGTTCTGCCTTCATTCGTTCCAAGCTTCGTCAGTCCTCTTTTGCGCGCGAAATTCTCACCCCTATCGTGTTGGCGGACGACGAGATCGATCGCGATGAAAACACGGATCTTCCGAAGAAGATCGTAGAGAAAGAGCCTGATTCCACCGCGACTTTCGTTACCTTCAAGGGTACCGGAGACCGTACGTGGTTCAGTGGTCCTCGCTACGCGATTTACTTCGGCAAGATCGAGAGTCAGCGGTTCACGAAGTCGAAGTTCGAACTGATGACCTACCAGAACGACATCCGCAAAATCCTCTCCGACAACTCGGTGAAGGACATGTCGGACATCGAAGATGGCAAGTTCATCGAAACAGCCATCGCTTCGGTGACGGGCAAGCCTGACCAGGACTTGACCGGTGCAGCCACTCTGGATGCCGGAATCATTTCCGACATGCTGAAAGCCCACATCGCGCGCAAGCAACCCATCGGCAAATTGCTGATGGCGAAACAGACCTACTACGACATCCTGCGGCAACCCGCAACCAGCGTAGGTGACCAGATTGCATCGGCTCACTACACTGGTGGTGTCGAAGAGGAAGAGAAGTTGTTCGGTATCCCGGTCGTGACGACCATCAAGAACGAACTGATCCCGGACAACGTGGTATGGTTGTTCTCGACGGAAAACTACCTGGGCAATTTCTATCTGCTTCAGGACGCCACCCTGTTCATCAAGCAGGAAGCGGACATCATCGAGTTCTGGTCGTACAGCGCGCCTGGCATCGGTATCGGGAACACCAAAGCGATCACCCGCATGACCATGTCCTAAGGGAGATGAGCCATGAAGATCGTAGTAAACGAAACGCAGACTACTGTTTGCTTAGCAAATGGTAAACTGCGGTTGTCTCCCAAGGGTACCGCGGGTGACCGGCAAGAAGTGCGAGATGAGGTTGCAGAAGACGATTCTGTCAAGCGCTTCCAAAGTCAACGCAAGATTGTAGTCTTGTCGGTCGAAAGTGCTGCTCAACGAGAACAACAAGAAAGCAAAGTCATCGCTATCGAGCCCAAGCCCAAGCCTGAGCCCAAGCCCAAGCCTGAGCCCAAGTCCAAGCCCGAGCCCGAGCCCGAGCCTGAGCCTGAGCCTGAGCCTGAGCCTGAGCCTGAGCCTGAGCCTGAGCCTGAGCCTGAGCCTGAGCCTGAGTCAGATACAGAAGAATCTTCTTCTGAGAATGACAAGGACAACACGGTGGGCAAGAGCAAAAAGAAGCGTGGCAATCGTCGTTAGGAGTTAATGGTGGTGCGGTCAGCATGGCACAACATCTACATAAAAGTAATATCGCCAAGCTGACCGTTAACCATTTACACTTAGTGCGCTTTCTTACAACGCGTCTGTTCCCGGGGAGTACCACATGTCTATAAATCCTGGGCACGTACAACGTTTTCTGCGCGACTACGCCCAAAACAATATTCTTATCGATAATGTCCAATTCGAAGAAGAGGACATCAACGATGCAACAAAGTTTGCCATCGCAGAATACAATTCGATAACCCCAGTTTCTACGGTTGACGAGGATAGCTTCCCGAACGACTGGGTACTTCTCATGGGAATCGCAGCACACTTGATGCGCAGCGAATCCTTCCTGCAGCTGCGTAACCAAGCAACTTATCAAGATGGTGACATCCAAAATATCGGAGTCGATGATAAGTTTACTTTCTACAACCAGCTTGCCCAGCAACTCAAGGCAGACTGGAAAGACGCAGCCCAGAAAATCAAGCAACAAATCAACATGGAATCTGCCTACAACAGCCTTTCTTCTGGGTACCGATTCCTGTATCCTGGTTTCAGGAGTAGTTGATGGATCCAACTTCAACCATGCTGAAGATTGCTTACCTGCGAGGCTTAGACCAAGCCCTTGAAGAGCACTCCCATGAATTGGGCTTTGATGCAGACCTCATCAAAGAAGCCTTCCTTACTAAAATGCTTGGAGCTGCAGGGAAAATGCTTGGACGCCAGACCCTAAATGCAGGTTCAGCCATTGCCCGGGCAGGTGGGCGTGGTGTTAAAGCTATGGCAGGTGCTGGTAGTCGAGGAGTTCAATCTCGACTTCCAGGAATAGGCCGTGCTCTTTATACCCCCGCAACCCGGGCCGCGCCCGCTGCCGATGCAGTAGCAAAGGGAGTTCGAGGCTTCATGGGTATGGCACCTAAGGGTGAAATGCTCCAAGGTGCTAAAGGCTTACTTCCAGAACTAGGTCGTTTTGGTAAAAATCTTGTTGGTGGTGGTATGGGCAACAGCGGTAAAAATATGTCCAAAGCTTACAAGGCCCTTACCTTCGGGGGTCGAAACGTACCCTCTCAGATGCTTCAGTACGGTACCATTTCTGGTGGGATTGGCGGTCTTACAGGTGGGAAACCAGGAGAAGGTTGGTCTTGGTCTGGTGCAGGAAAAGGTTTCTTAGGTGGTGCTGCTGGTGGTCTCGGTTGGGCTGCAGGCGGTCGGTTGGCCAAAGGTGGCATAGGTAAGCTGCTTGGTTCCAAAGCTGCTCTACCAGGCGGACGCCTGGCAGGCCTTGCAGACCGGGCCAAGAATGTTTCTGGGATAGGTGTAAAAGGGCCTTCGTTCTGGGGTCAGAAAGCCTGGGACACCACTGGTGGAAAATCCTTTAAGCAACTGTGGAAAAACCGTCCCACTGGTGGAGCAGGACAAAGTGTGCTGAGTGGTCTTGGTTCCACGGCCAAAGACATGGGCCTCAAGGCCGGCCTCGCTGTTCCGACAGTAGGAGCAGCCCTGGGCACTTCGCTTGGAACTGAAGAAGGTGCAAACCAACTCATGAACCGAACACAGTCTGCCACGTCACCGGAATCCATGATGGCGCGTGGGGCATTTGCAATGACACCACAAGCTCGATATGCCGCGGGGTACTAAACAAATGAAACCTGTGTCCCACAAATTACGAGAGTTCGCTGAGGTGCTTCGTAAACACAGCGCAGAGCAAGTATCACCGAAACCAACTCCCAACCCAACAGCATCCCTGGCTCAGAATGATTTAGGGTCTATGTCGGCAGATACAAAAACACCTGGTGCCCCTAACCTTGCACCAAAGCTTCCAAAGGTAGGAGTGTAAAATGTCTAAGGTACTCGCACGCCTCAGTATCCCGCCTCGTTTACGTGATGGCATGATGTTGAAAACTGGTTACCCCAATACCTTTGATGTACCCAATACGAAGGAGGGGGTATTGTTTCTTGAATTTTGGAAGAACGCCAGTGCTGCTGTCCGGGATGCAATGATGAAGCGGGCTTACGACGAAGAAGTGCCCATCATTACCATCAAGTCTGAAAGCGACGAAGAGGGCGACACGGCTGGGGTAGAGTCCGATGCCGAAGACGATGAAGATGATGAGGATGAGGAAGAGGACGATTAGTGAAAGTGTTCATCACAGAAGTCCTCCCTTGGAAACCCAATCAAGTTCGTCTTCAATGGGACCTTGAGGAGATTGACGAAAGCGGTTCATTCGTTTTCGAAGTGTACCGGTCTGGGTCACCGGGTGGCCCTTGGACTAAGATACAAGACTATGTCGATGTTCATATAGGCTACGACGACCTTGATATTGAAGGCGCTAACATCCTTGCATTGTCACGAGACCTTTATTACCAAATCCGACTGATTCCTCCTAGTGGAGTTCTAAACCAAGTCGACTCTCCTATTGTGAACCTCGAAGGGCAAGCTGAAGTAACCCTCCTTGATTCTCAACCAGCTATTGGGTATCGCGTAACTGACCAAGCTCAGTTTGAGGTAGGACCACGAACAAATCTAACTGAGCGTCCCAAGGATGAAAGCGCACTTGATAAACGTCTAAGGTTATTGCGTAGAAAGATATTACGGGAACAATATCTCTTGCTAAGCAAGTTCAACGGTATTGAATACTTGTTACTCAAGCGACGCCACTTTGGTACACGCTGCCCAGAATGCTATGACCCTACTACGAGAAAGGTCACACTGTCGCATTGTGACACTTGTCATGGAACCAGCTGGGAAGAAGGATTCTTCAACCCAGTTGCAATGCTGGGTAGACGACTGGCAAGCCAGGTACAAACAGACTTAACCCCGCAAACCAAAGACGACGTTGACATGACCCGCATTCAATTGCAGAGTTGGCCTCGAATTGACGAGGGAGACTTGCTGGTAGAGAAAGCACGTAACCGGCGATTCCTTGTAAAACAAAGGTACTTCACCACGCTGAAAACAATACCAGTTCATCAAACAGTGTCTGTATCTGAACTAGAACGACAAGCCAAGGAATACGCAATCAGCGTTGACTTGTAAGGAGTATGAAATGTCTATGCTCAAACACGCTTTCTCTCTCGGCTACCAAGAAGCCATCAAAGAAGCTGAAATGTCTCCAGCACAGATGCAGGCCGCACAGCTCGCTGGTGGTGTGGGTGGCGGACTTGCGGGTGCAGCTGGTGGTGGTTTACTGGGTAAACAACTCGGGTCATATATCGGAGATACTTTTGGGTATGACGAAGGCCAAGCAGGCGCTGTAGGTGGTGGTATCGGTGGCCTACTAGGCGCCGGAGCAGGGGGTCTACTCGGGAGTCAGCTACCTCGTGCTTTTGGAAAAACTACCTCTCCCCAAGCTGAAGCTTCTCCCCCTTCAGCAACCCGCACTATCGGAGGTTCGATGGGAATTCCCATGGGAGCAGACGAAGGCGGTTTTGGCGCGTTGCCTCAAGGCTATGGTGACTATGACCCCTATGCTGAACAGCTGTACCAACAGGCCATGTCCCAGGGTTACCCGAACGACAGCTATGACAACAACTACGATTATGGCGATGGCGGAAGCGCCTACTGATGATACCAGCACCAACACCTGGAGCACCTGGAGTATTTCGTGTATCAACGCCCATGACGGCGCTCGGCGTATTCGTCCAAGTATTGCGAGAACGATTCACCGATGGTAACTCTATTGACCCTGTACTACCTTGGACATGGGAAAACGACCCCAACACCACAAAGATATTTGTTGAAAGCGGTTGGAACGACAACTTAGAAGCACGCAATGTTCGCCCCGGTGTCTGGGTAGACCGCCAACAAAATGTCTATGGAAAAATAGCGCTGGGCGACCAAGACCAAATGCCCGTTTCCATGGGTGTACGGTTAGAACAATTTTACTGCAAAGGTGATGTGGACATCATTATCGACTGCACTTCTACAAAACCTGCTGAGAGTGCTATCATTGGAAGCGTCGTACAAGACTTTTTGCACATGTCATCTAACTACATCCAGGCCTACTTTGGCTTCCATGACATGTCTCCTGTAGTAATGAATCAAACAACACCCTTTGAAAAAGATGACAAACTCTGGTCAACACCAGTACAATTTAGAGCAACATACGAAGCACGATGGGCATCACTACCGATAGCCAACGTGCTCAACGAAATTGGAGTAAAACTCAAAGACTTAGAAAACCCTGAAACTTTTTTCTTAGAAATCGTTCTGCGTAAGCCCTATCCGCTCGACTAACTGGTTGTGAAACCACAGGATATGGCCTACTATTATGAACGAATGACACTCGTAAGGAGAAGCTAAAATGGCGTTCATCCGACCAATCGTCTTTGTATACCAGACTTTCCAGGACGTCGTTGTTGCTCCTGGAGCCCCCGATCTCAACGTGATTCTCGTGGGGCCTGCCTATCACATCCAGGACTATTCAACTGACAAAACCGACATCTACGCCGGTGACTTCGTGAAAACCGGAGAAACCGCAGATGCGGGCTGCTTAGCTGATGGCTCCAGCGCTGGGCAACCTGACCCTGGCAGCGACATCCTGGACATCGTTACGCCACCCAATCATGTCGCTGGTGGCATTCTCGACGAAGATAGTGTCCAAGTTGTTTTGGATGACGTCTACCTCGACCTAAACCATGGCGCAGACGGTGCAGGAAATGGTACCTCCCCCTCAGGGGCCATCGTTGCAGGGGAAAATGTTTTCATCTCCGCAACAGGGGATTTTGAAGACAAAAAGGTAGCTCCTGGCGACCGTCTAATTATGACGGACAGCGCCAACCCTGGAGACGCGGACTACACAGTCATCAAGGTGGTCAAGGAAGTAGTCGATGCCACCACCTTACGCACAACCACGACATTCAAAGCAGCTGAGATTGCTCTCCTCAACGCTGCCGGCGCAACCCCGAATGTCCTGTGGCGTGTAGAACATCAGCTTGACGACCAAGTTGTGGACTCTGCTTATTACACAATCTTGGGTAACGAAGTCATCGTCAAGACTGGCCCGACAGGCCTGCGTTTGTCCTACGAAAGCCTTACCTGGGCCGCCAACTATGGCCAAGTGTATTTGGGCTACCGAGAACTCCGCACCGACCTTCAGAAGGTTCAAGAAATCAGTAGCGCTGCAGGTATCGTAGCCGCCGTTGGACGCATTGACGAACGAAACCCTCTTGCTGGTGGCGCTCAAGTTGCCATGTCCAACACTGGAACTGGTATCCAAGTTTACGGTGTCGGCAGTGATGACCTTGCAGGGCATCAATCAGCCCGAGATGGAATCACCACCAGGTCAGACATCTATGCCATCGTTCCCATGACCGACAGTATGGGTGGAGCTTTGTGGATCAGTGTCATCGCCATGTGGAAGCAACACACCTATGACTTTGCTGACCCGTCCAAATCCAAATTCCGCGTGGTCATCGGTTCCTACGACGAACTGCCCACAGAAAAAAGCTCGGCTCCCCCAAGTCCCTATGGTGGGACTGAATTCGTTGGAGATGCTGATGTCGATGTGTTCGTCGACCCTCATGCGGCAACGAACTTCCTTACTGCTGGCATCACTGCCCAAGATTTGCTGGATGTGACACACGCCGACGGAACCCCCAGCATTCTGACCGTTGCCAACGGTGAAACCATCTTCACTGACGGCTACGGTGGCGCCAAAGATGTCCTGGGTGTCATTGGTGGCAAACGTCTTCGTGTTGGTACTGCTTGGGGGCCTGCCTCGACACACGCAGCCTTGGATGAGCGTGCTGATTACATCGTTCGAGAAGCCATCCTTGATGCTGAAGGTGGAACCCCGATTGCCGACGTCGACAATTGCAACTGGGACGACAACACCGTTGTGCAAATCTCCAAGCCAGCTTCGGGTGCCTTTGCCAATGTGCAAGTCGGTGACATCGCCAAAGTGACCGGAGCCAATACTGCGGCTCACAATGATGGGTTCTTAGTCATTGCCAAAACGGCTGATAGCATCGACATCGAAATGCCCTACGCCATTGATACCAGCACAGGTAGCATCACTGTCGAAGTCTACCGTCCGATTCTGAGTGCCAACGACTGTGCGTTCACCGACGACCACACTGTTACCAAGGTCGGCGCTTTCACAGGCGCTGCAGTTGGAGACTTGGCTGTCTTCCTGGTCAACAGTGACAACACAACCACCAACCGTGGCATGTTTGTGGTTACCGGCGTAACAGCAGACACGCTCCAAGTCGCCGTCGATGCAACCTACAAACTCATCGACCCGAGTAGCGCCATTATCAACGTAGCCATCTACCACACAAAGGCCAGTCGTGGTGTTGCTGCAGCCACCTGCCGTCCGCGGTATACCCGCTTGCGTGACGACACAGCCAGCTTTCTGACCACCGTCCTCGCAGGTGAGAGCATCGAAATCCCCTACCCGGACGACATCGACCCATTGAAATGGGACACCACTGTAACCTCGTGGTTGATTGACACCGTCGTCAGCGATGAAGTTTTGGATGCGGCTTTGGACGACCTTGAAGAACTGGCCCCCAAAGCTTTCAAAGCACCCTACACAGACGACATGCCTTACCGCATTTCAATAGCTCTCGACAAAGCATCTCAGGTTGACGAGTTAGGAACCATCACCACCAGTTTGAGCTACTACCGTTGCTTGATGGTGTGGCCGAACGAATGCTACGTCGCCAGCTTGAAAAATGAACTGACCGACCAGCAAAACAAACAAACAGGTCAGTACCTGGCTTGTATGGTAGGTGGCATGGTAGCCGGCTTACCCTCTCACCAGGGATTCACTTACATCGGTGGCGGCGGCATCGAGCAGATATTCAACTCGAACGACTATTTCACTGATGACCAACTGACCGAACTTCGAGACAAGGGTTGGTATGTTTTTGTACAAGACAGTGAAACAAGCCTGCCCTATACCATCCATGAAGTTACGACTGACGTGAGTGCTTACGCTTTTGGCGAATTCATGAATGTCAAAAACTTCGATTACATCTCAACCTACTTCAAAGAGATAGCTCAGAGTTTCCTCGGGAAATGGAATATCATCCCTGAAACCATCACGGCAATTACGAGCTCGTTGAACGCAGGTGCACGGTACTTGCAACTACGACGATTCCCAAAAATTGGTGTGCCCTTGCAATCAGCCACCATCGGACTCATCGAACAAACTGAGGCTGACCGATTAGAAATTTACATGGAAGTCAAAATGCCTTCAGTATTAAACCAGATTGGCCTTCACTTGCTGGCGTGAGGTAACACGTGTTAAAAACAGCCTACGAAATTGGTGCTCTCGCAGCCTATGTAGATGCTGGCCTCGTAAAAGAGGGTAGCACCGCCAAAGAAGTTGCCACTACCCTGTGGAAAGCCACCAAACGTGGTGCCAAAAACATAGGTCGTGGCATGCGAGAAACCGCAAGCAAACTTCACTCAGCTAAAGCAGAAGGCGGACTTGGACACAAATTTCTAGAAGGGCTCCCTGGAACCGTACCAGAAAGGTTAGCAGGTAAGAACATTCCTTTGCTAGAGAAAACCCTACTTGAACAAGCCACACCCTGGCTCCAAGGAGCTGGCATTGCCACAGGTGTTGCTGGCGCTGGTTATGGTGGTTACAAAGGATTGAAATCACTGTTCCCCAACGCTGATGCCTCTCGCTTCTCAAGTGTATTTGGGAGTAGCGACTGATGCCGTTCAAGAGTAAAAAACAATGGGGAAAATTCTTCGCCATGGAAAACAAAGGTGAGCTTCCAAAAGGAAAGGCTAAGCAGTGGGCCAAGGAAACAAAGACGCCATTCAAAGAGCTCCCAAACAAGAAGACTGCCTGTTTGGCATTGGCGTCTGACTTGGGTAGACTACACGCTTTGAAGGAAGCCGGCATGGATGAATCGTACCAAAAAACCGCAAGTATCTTGAGTGGCCTCGGGAGTGTTATTGCGCCAGCAGGAATTGGTTTTGCCTTGGCGCCCGAAGGACGTGAGCGTGAAGGTGCTGCTTATGGCGGTATCGCAGGGCTACTCGGCGGTGCAATGGGCAGTGCTGCGTTGGGTGGAATCACCCCTAAGGCTGGACCACTTGGACGACTCGTAGGGAGTGCTGGTGCTGGTGTCTTAGCCGCTCTGGCAATGAGGCTCAAAGCAAACGCTGTCAAGGATCTCACAGAAGATGTCCGGGATACAGCGAGAAAAATAGAAACGTTACCCCCTGACTATCTTATCAACAAGGTTCGCAGTGTATCACCTAGATACCAAACAAAGGTGTTGGCAGGTTTGCGTCCACCAATACAGTTTTGAAATAGGCGATACCTCTGTCCTTTAAGGAGATGATGAATGGCCACTCAAGTAACCCCGTCCGCAGTCGTCGACACCAGCAGCTGGAAATTTCAGCAATCATACGTCGAACGTTTGATGGATCACTCGGCTCTGAGTTCAGCACACCCAGACGATACTTTGATTCTTGCTGGTCCTCCCCGGATGGTAAATCAAAAACCCCAAGCCATTTTCGACCAGCTTCTGCCCATTGGCATGATCCAAAGCATGCAAGTTTCTCAGCAAAAACCCACAACGCCTATGCAAGCCGTTGGGTCTGGTCGTGGGTTTTACATCAGTGGCAAAGCTCAGGGTCAGGCCAACATCCAACGCTTGTTCGTCAATGGTCGCAACCTTCTTCGAGCCTTGCAGACCAACGCAATTCGAAGTGGTATTGATGCAACCAAGTTTGATGAACCCGCAACTTGGCACAACAAGGAATCAAAGTTTTACGCCAACTTGGATTCAGAACTTTTCCTGATTCCCTTTGGTATGGCTGTGTTCTTCCGAGATAAGCTCCATGATGAGATTGGTGCCTTCTATATGGAATTGTGCCAAATCAATTCATGGGCTATTGGTGTCAGCGCCGGTCAAAATATGGTCATGGAAAATGTGTCCTTGTTCTTTGACCGTCTGATGCCTATCTCTACCCACGGTTCTGGTAAACCTGAAGAAGAGAACTTGGTCAACTACAACCCCATGAGTCCTGGTGACTCCCCCATTTTCCAGGCAATCTTCAAGGACTCCGGTGTTACAGTCAACCCGGGTGAAGGTCTCGACACAGTTTTAGACCACGACCTCGACTCCTAAGCTGGAAGATTTGTATTTCCCTCACAGCCTAAAAGCCCTACACAGAAACTTCTAGGTCTTGTCGCTTGAATCACCTATAATTTCTAAGACATGACCAGCCCCCAAACACCCACTAGGCGCGCACTCTCTTTTGGTGAACCTTTCGAAGATACCAATCTTCGTAACCAGTGGGTTGAACGTGGAAACATTGTTGCAGTCAATCCCCCAACCCTTACCTGCAGCGTAGAAACTGAGACCCAAGGACGCTTCAGTGGAGTGCCATTCCCCTATTTAGTCCAGGATTCTGAGGGGTGTGGGGGGCGAATTTACGTCCCTCGGGCGGGCCAACAGGTCATTCTGCAGCAAGGAATAGGTGTTCCTTTCATCACGCAAGTCCTCCCTGGTTCCTCAGATATCAATTCCAACCTGGGTGGCTCGGCTTCAATGCACCGAGCTGCAATTCAATCCCTGAACAACTCTGGAGCTTTTTCACCCTCTGCCCCAGCCAGCTATGTCGGGCGCCTACCCACCACTATGCTTCCTGGGGATTGGATGTGGCTGGGAAACCAGGGCCAGCATTTAGCTCTGCTTGATGGTGGAATTGCAGCACTGTTCGCCGCTCCTTGGAGCCAGATGTCTTGTTCCCAACAAGATGACACTACCTTCGTTGTGGGGCGTAATCTGAATATCGTCACAGGTTTTGGCAACATTCGTTTCTTCGACGACTCAGGTAAAAGTGGGATGGTGTTCGAGGGTGGGACAGACCAGACACTCGAAACTGGGTACGGGCGTGATAATTGGACTGTGCAAGCCAGGGTCGGAGGTGAAGCTGAAGGCCTTGTAGATTTTCGAATCAATAACCGCGACGGTGAAGCTGTTGCAAAAACTGTGTGGAAAGCTGATGGGTCTATTCTCAGTATGTCTAGTGGTGACCAACAGCAAGAATACAATGGTAATATGGGGTTCACCTACAAAGGCGACCGTAGCTGTGAAGTAGGCGGGGCTGACCTGCTTACCGTTGGAAGCAACCGAATAGAGAACTTTGCAGGTTCCCAAGATACCATTGTCAGCCAAAATAAATCCTGCAATATCTTGAATGACCGTGCCGATGTCATCAGTCGTGACTGGGTAATGCAAGTAGGGAGAATCCATAACCTGAAAGTCAGTGGCGACCCAGCTGCAACTCCGCTCACAAAGGCTGCTGACTGGATGGTCTCCAATGGATCCTGGGTTGTTGATGTCGGTTACCCAGGAACAGACACTGGTCAAGCTCAAAGCCATATTGAATTCAACACCTACAACGCAGGTGGTAAGATACTGTTCAGTTCAAAAGCAGACAAAATAGTTCTCGACACCCTTATCCCTGACAGCGTTCTGCTCGGGTCTGTTGGTGGCGTAGCCATAACCCACGCAGTCATGTGGGAACCCTTAGAAATACTCTTGAAGCAACTTTTTTTGTGGGCCACTACACACATTCACCCAACGGGAATTGGTCCTTCGGCACCAGCAGTGGTTCCATTCCCTGCTCAGGCTGTCTTGGAACCACTTTTAGTTCCATGTAAGTCTCAGAAAGTAATGATTGGGGGCTAAATGAGCTGGGTGCGTACCAAAAACACACCTGCGGCCAGGCTGCTACCCCACCTTGCACGCCTATACAGAGCACTAACTGAGCTCAAGGCACACCAACTCTCCGCTCGCACTACACTTCAAGTGCGTATGCTGACTGCAGACAAAGACCGTGAAGCTGAGAGGAAAAAGCAATGGCATGGGCAAACTGGAAACCCGAAAACGCTGCCGCAATCCGAGCCTTAAACGAGGTTGGCAGTGCTATAGCGCCTATCATGTCCACCATGGAGAGCATTCTCTCCTCTGTCAAAGCAATCATGGAAGTTGTTTCCGCCATACTCGTGGACGTACCTGACCTCGAAGCCTCAGTCATCAAAGCAGCCATTGAAACCGTCCGAGCAATTCTAAAAGACCTGGTAGGGGATGCTGGTTGCTACTTCCTACCAATCCCTGTTCACTTCAAGAATGTCATTGCCTCTGGCGACCTTATTTATGACCCCACACCCGGTGGCTCAGAGCCTGCGGCTGGGGGTAGTGTATTCCTTCCGCCCGTTGGCGGAGGTGGAGGTGGAAACTACGGCTTTCTTAGTGACCTCATTGGGTCTCTCCACGATTCTGGAGACATACTGAAGCCAGAGTTTGATGACGATGCCCACATTGCCGGCATGGTCGTCGTGGCCGGCGCAGATTCTTTTTTGGATATCCTTCCTCTCATTGAAAAATTGAAGCGTCTACTCTCAGGAAAAAAGAAGTCCGGGGCGGGTGAGGGGATAGGTAGCACCGATGGTTTTTCTATCCCAAAAACAAAGCAACTCAAGGCCGAGATTGTGCCCTCTGTTGTGGGGCAACTTCAACGAATTCAAAATCGAAAATCCGGGGGAGGGTCCACTCACCCTTATGGTGTAAAGCTTACTTGGGAACTCCCTGAACGCATTCAAGTTGTCGTCAAAGGTTATATTCGTTACACATTCACAATCCAAAAGGTACATATCTTTCGTGCAGAAAAACCAGACACCTTCTCCACTTACGCAAATCCTACGGGTCTTGCAAAGCTGTATGCATTACAATCCTTCGAATTCGATGGTTTACTCAGCAGCTTTTATGACGACACCATCGAACTAAATCGCACTTACACTTATGGTGTTGGGTATGAAATCGAGGCTAAAGCCGAGACCCTCCAATCAGACGATACCTACGTCCTACGAAATAAGCTTACGTACGACGCTGCTGCAGATGCTGTTACAACCATTGCAATTCCAAATGAGATTAATCTACTTCCCCGGTCAGGCGTACCACCAGATTGGATGCTGTTTCCCAACCCACTTGCAATGATTCCTGACTTGGTTGAAGTAGTTAACTCCGTTAATACATTCTTAGATACTTTGGAAGAACGCCTTGACAGTGCCTCTGACAAATACACGAAGTTCTTAGCAGCACTCACCACAGAAATCAATCGATACGTAAAACTCGCAGAAAACGTTTTAGACACCATACAAAACATTATAGACCTGCTCGATTTCCCTGATGTCTACATTGGAGTCTACCCATTCGCAGACAAGGGTGGTAATAGCAAGCTCATCAGTATCGTAGGTAACGCCCTCAATGACTCAAATGACCCAAACAGACCACCATTCGATCGTGGAGACGAAGTACTTACCGGTTTCGTTCTGTATGCAGGGTCTGCAACGGTAGGCAAATTAGAGGCATTCATCACGCTCATGGACATGCTAGTTGGTACAAACACCCAGGTAATATCTACAGCTTATGCCCAGGCAGCTGAGAGTATTGGAACCGCAGTAGACGAAATAGAACGGCAAATTTCTTTACTTGAAAATCTAACAACAGGGACTACCTCAGATACTGAGGACGTCCTCACATCTCTTGGGCCTGATTTAGAACCTGCGGCCGAAGAAAATAACAGCACTGAATGCTCGTGAGGTGACTTATGGCAACAACAGTCCCGACAATCAAAACCGTTTCTTTATCCAATGAAGACACCTACCGAAAGGAGAAGATGATTGCCACGCTCAAAAATCGTGGTATGCTAACAACTGAAGCCGAAAACTACATACGTAAAGGTACGAACTAAGTGGACTCCGAACCAGAAAAAGTTACCCCTGTTTACCAGGTAAAGAGCTTTAGTCACACACCGTTCTGCCACCACTGCCGGAATCGAGTATCCGCAGTCGTCGTTCTGCAAAGTGTTTTCAGTGGGAACCCTTTGCATATTTGCGCCAACTGTTTAGAACAACTGCACAGTGGCCTTCTAGAACTTACTGAAAATAAGGTATCTCCTGTTGCGTAAGTTCTCTATCACTCTGTGTCTCATTGGAATCGTCAGTCTGATTACGTCAGTAGTCATTCTCATCAAGACACAAGAACGTTTTTCCATAGTTGAACAACATACACAACACACTGTCCACGCTGTCTCAACTGCATTAATCAAATATGAACAAGTTCTCATCGCAATAGAACGCAGGCAAACATTGTTAGAAAATTCCTTCACTCACAGTGAAGAACTTCACTTGACAATTGCACGGTTACAAAGCTATAACCATTTTCGTGCTCCGCAATCTGTTTTTGCACAAGCAGAACAACACTAACGAAAGCACACGAAGGAGAATGTTATGGCCAGACCGAAAAGTTGGTTCGAACGAAATGAGTATGCAGCTGCAAAGAAATTCGCCAAGACCCGAGACCAGGCCTTGTGGAAGTATACGCGCGCAACCCGTGGTGGTACGAAGGAAACTGGTTATTACGTCGGGAATAGCATCCCGGCTCGGTTGCAAGCTGCTTCTTTGGAACAGAAAAACATCTAACCCTTGAGTTGCGGGTGCACACATGGCGGTAGCGAAAGCTACCGCTTTTTTTCTAGGAGAACAAAATGTCTGATTGGTTTACTTGGATAGAAAATGAATCACTTCGTGAAACATTCTCTGCTCTCCTGGGAGGAGAAAAACTAAGTGAAGCCGATGCAATAAAGGCTGTGTCTGACCTGGCAACCGAAGGTGAGGGTCATATCAAACGCCTTGTAGGGGATTCATTCTATCGAAAATATTTCCCCACTGACCGCGTGGGACCGCCCTGGGACGATGACAAACCTATCGGGTGGGTAGACCATTACACTGCCGGGGTTTCTGCCAGAGGAACGCTGCGTTGGTTCTCCAGTCAGAAGCGTGACACCCCTCTTACATCCTCTTCTCATTATGTGATGAGCCGTCGCGGTGTAATCGCAACAGTGGTAAACCCACTCAAGTCTGTTGCCTGGCATGCTCGGAAAACCAGCTATACACACATTGGAGTTGAACACGTGAACGCGGGTTTACTAAGTAAATCGGGTACCAAGATACTCTACATGGAACAGCACCCATACCCTTTAGACCGAGTCCCCCACGTACAAGAAGTCTACGGAGAATTATGGGAGCCCTACCTCTCCACTCAAGTCGTTAACAACATCGCACTCAAGCGATTGCTCATCTGTGCACTTCCCACATTACTGCAAAAGAATTTCGTAGACCACGAAATGGTAGACCCTACACGTAAAAAAGACTGTGGTCCTCTTTGGCCTTTGGCGAATCTAAACAGACTGGTGTTCAGCTGGAAACCCATCAAAGGCTTCGACTCCCTTGAACCCACCGTCATGGCTAAAAATGTAGTTGCTTTGTTTAATAGTGAGGCAGAAGATCTACTCGCTTGATGTCTTTTTCTTTGCATTTTCAAATGCTTTACGCCAACTAAAACCTCCGTTGGCTAATGCGTGTTCTACACGCTGAAATGTACCCAGTGCCTGTTTCATTAATGGAAGTAAGTGTAAGAGTTTATCCTCTATGATGTCATTGCACTGAGCTGGTGTCATTTCAACTTCATCACAAATTCCACGTACCTGTTCGATATTAGACATCTTAGTGTCCTTTCGAAACCAGTTCGCGCACGTAAAGTTTTAACTCGCTAAGAGAGTGAGTAAAAGCCTCTTCAACCTTGCTATTGAGATTACGAGGAATCCCATCTACCGCTTTTTGCATTAGGTCAACAACTCTGAATAGCGCTTCCACTTTCTGACCTCGTGTACTATCAATCTTCAAGTACTCCCGCAAAAACTCATCCCACTTATCTCGTAACCTTTCATGTGCACTATAGTACTTGTCCACACGCTCACTTAATTGTACCACGAGTTCATGATTATGTTCTGTTTTTTCATCCAATTGCTTCTGAAAAGCCTTATATAATAAGCGGATTGTTACACCAAATGCACCCAATACAGCTGTTGCAGTGGGGAGAATAATTTCCCAAGGGATGTTCACAATGTCAGTCGGGGATGGTGGTGTCATCGAACCTGCTCCTTTGGCGTCCCGTGTGAATCCGAACCTCATTTAGGAGTTTGGATAACGGTTCTGCTTTGGTATATGTTGCACTTGCCCCCTTTTGAAAAGCCTCTACTCGCAAAGTATCACTAGAAAAATGTGCACTCATCACAATGACTGGAAGAGCTACACTGTCCAACTTCAACCCAGCCCGAATAGCTTTTAGGAATTCCCAACCATCCATACGTGCCATCATAACGTCTGTAATGACTGTGTCGTATTTTTCCCCAGAAGCAAGTAACTCTAACGCCTCTATTGCTGAGTCTTCTTCTTCAACGATAAAACCTGCTTTGCGTAATACTGCAGCATACATAGCACGGATGGTTACATCGTCTTCCACCAACAACACCCGGGCTTTTTTCTCATCACACATATCACACCACTACTCCGCATCAGGTTGTTGTAGTTACGTCATCTTTCAGTGTAATGCGTGAACGAATAGCTGTAACCTTTTTCCCTGTAGACAAGACCAATTCGATATCCCAGTAATAAGTACCTGGGTTCATGGTTTCAGTATCTCCTTGGACCAAATAGATATCACAACGTCCACCAACAGCACTGATAACCTTAATCTGAAGGTCACTACCACCTGCTTTTGAATTAGCTTTTTTGATAGAAGCATTCGCTTGCGAAATGCTTGTCTTCTCTTTGACAGTGAATCGAATTTCTGAGTCCGTCAAATCAACAGGGTCACCACTAGGCCACGACAATGTTACTTCCAATGTTCTATCATCGCCTTTGTACATCCTAACTTGATAATCTTCATTGGCCATGCAAGGACCCTCCTCTACGACAGTACCGTAAATCTGTTGAGACACAACCAGGACAGCACCGATTTCGTCAGCCAACACAATGGACGCTTGAATAGGGTATGGAATTGATACGACACTTGCTGCAGGCATGTCATCAAGGACAACCGTACCAACAACCGTATCTGTGACAATGATGTGAGCAACAATATGATCTCCGATACGACGATAAATAATCGTCGGTTCGTCATACCCAAGACCTCTTGTGATAATTGTCGGCACATCATCTCCTACCGTTTACCTCTGAAGCGAAAGTGTGACTTCCCGGATGCATTGTTACCCTCTCCACCAGCAGCTGCCATCATTGCCGGAGCAGCCAACAACGAAGGCGCCAACCACCCAATGTCAGCAATGCCTGGCGCCAATTGCCCAGACGAAGTCAACATACTTTTTCCAACACTCGGGAATTTCTTAGCCAAGCGATGTAACAGTGGAGCCCCATGACGCACTCCGGCTCCCACTGTAGCACCTGCAGCACCTGCACCCAGTGCCTTCTTCCAACTAGGAGTGTTACCACTCACCAAGTCAGAAATAACAGAACCGCCAGAACCGAGCACACCACCAACAGTTGCTGGGTGTGTAAGCACTTTGCTTAGTAAACCAGCCTCCTTCTCCAAACCAGCATCAGCCCACGCAGCCTCTAAACCTCTTTTGAATGCTTCACGTAGCATCTTTGTCACCTCACGCAGGATCCCGCTCGAAAATGTTGACATGGTCCGGAAGACTGTCGATGTTCTTCAAGTCGAAGGTCAACAGAGGAGTCGTATTGTCGTCGTCGTAGAATATCATTTGGTCCAGTGTCCTGTCGATTCGCCAACGTCCTGTCTCCACTTTTCGTACCAATTCCATGTCGGCCTTGACTAAGAGTAAGTCGCTTTGGACCGAGAAATCTTGAATAGCTACATCCTCGGAGCCGACAAACGTCGCACCGTCCGGGTCCACAAGAGTATACTCCGCAAAATACTGCCCAACCACTAGGGATGCCGGCTCCCATTTATACCTCCAAAAATTCGTCGTTCCTACTTGTATCATTGCAACAGGAGATAGGTCTTCAACCTCTACCCCTGCGGAATTTACATGGTAAACGCGAACTACGGCAGACGTCAGCGTAGTTTTCACGGTACCATCCAGTTGATAGGCTGCAGCTTGCAGTACCACCTGGTCGGGATTTGGACGCTCTATCAGCATTCGCTTCCATGTTTCATGCGTTCAACACGCGCTCGAATTTATCTTCATGCTTCGAAACGTATGTTCGAATATCCTCCGGAGAAATGAATTCAAACACCCAGTCTTCCTGTAAGAGTCCCAGCTCATTAATGAACACAGCAACCAGCTCTGAGCATTTCACCGCCTTCGTGCCCCAGAGGGGTTGTTTCACTTTAGCCTTTGCCCAAGATAGTGCAATCCTTGCCCAAGCAAGCAGCAAAAGGCCAGAGTAATCATACGGTGTTCCGAGATATGGCATCAGCTTAATTAAGGACGGCTTGGTCTCTACGTTCAGCTTGTACTCTGCCACAACCCCGTGTCGTGCTTTAGTTGCTAACACCATGCGTGTCCCGCCAACTGTGGACTCCACGACCATCCTTCGGTCCCACACAGGGAACTCGATGAACACATGACTCGTCTTGCTCTTCGTAAACCACCGAATCAATCGGCCAAACCATGACTGCGAAGCCGTGAACACCAGGCGAACGTCATCCATTTCCGGCCTCTCTCTTCATTCGAATCAGTTCTACTGCTGCTCCGATGCTCATAGTTCGCGCTTCTCCATACCGATAGACGCACTCTTTGATCTGGTCGGCAAATTCGTGACGCTCACCTTCCGGTATGTCCGGGAACGATTCCTCAACAACCTCCATTATCGCATCGACTTTCATCATTCGTCCTTTGACGTGCAGTAGAAAGTCGCCGTGGCGAATTCTCCACCGTACACAATGTCATCTTCAAGGAACACGCGAATCTCCAGGCCGTACGAGCTGAACAGTTCCTTCACTGTCTTATACGAAAACGGAAACACAACATGCGGCTGGCTCAACCCACGAGAAGTCCCTCCGATTGCTG